>Ga0065711_1041411_pt1 | contig 16173 bp, 6 predicted proteins | sample Hoacrofraction12_FD_59098 | JGI IMG/M metagenome (GOLD analysis project Ga0065711, IMG submission 59098) | Hoatzin crop microbial communities from Cojedes, Venezuela - Epithelial fraction 12 v2 (version 2) | ecosystem: Host-associated > Birds > Digestive system > Esophagus > Crop | place...
CCGCCTGGACAAGGTCCTGTCCAGCCTGCTGTAGGTGACCCTGCTTCGGCAGGAGGGTTGGACTAGATGACCCACAGAGGTCCCTTCCAACCCCTACCATTCTGTGATTCTGTGATTCTGTGAATAGGGCACAGTAGGACACAGAATTATGATGAGAAACAAAATATTAATGAGGACTTTTAATGCTGTTCATTCTTTATTCTGACTAAAGCAGAGACACTGACTAAAAATATAGTGGTGCATATTTGTAAATGCAACCAATTACGACTGCACTTACATTTAGTATTTTTTATTTTACAGCTTTAGCAAAGCATTACTTTCCTTTATTTGTAATTTCCTAGGCCTTTAAACAAGGGAGAAATTCCACCATGCTCAAATGATATCAAGAGTTATCAGCAGAATCAGAGCCTGTGGGCCTACCGCAAAACCCTCTTCCACTTTTACTAACGGGTGATAATGTACTATTGCCGTACAAATCTGCACCTTTCCTCTGGCTTCCACAAATGTTTTCTGATGGCAAGAAATGGCGAGACTGAAAAATCATGGATCCTCTCATCACTTTAAGAAGGAACATTTCTAACATGCCAATTCTTCTGCCAACTTCTCCCTCTGACTTGACCCTTTCTTCCCAGCCTGTTACTGCTTCAGTCCTGCCTCTCTTCTGTAGCAGGCTCTTGGCTTCAAACTGCTTCTCTTCACCTGTGCAGTCCTCATCTGTCAGGAGATCTACCAGGTCACTACTGCCACGTGGGGAAGGCCATGCGGCTCCTCCCATTAACACACACTCCCAATTCCAACTGTTTCCTCTCCCCAGACCCCTCTGGGAGATGCTTCAATTCATAGCTGCTCCAACAGGCTTCTGCTGCCAAGCTGGCTCCTGGAAGAGCTCAACAAGCACTAAAGACGGAAAGCAGAGGAGTGGCAGAATCATGATGCCAGGAGTGTAACCACCTACTTTGGGCAGTTTGGTTTTGTGCTACTGCAAGCACAGCTGCCTCTCCCCAGATTTCACTTTTTTTAGTACCTTTCCTCCCACAACTTCAAGCTTTGATTTCTTTACCACCCAGGGCCAGTACTGCCGTGGTTCCTGTCTTGATTGACTTCTCTTTTTCACCCCCAGTATATCATGCACAACATGTTCTTCATCTGCTTTGGCCTCTGTGACCCAAGCTCCTTGCTCAGTCTCCCACTTCCCCTCTCCCTGTTCGTTTTTCAGCTGGCTCCTATGCTCCTGCTGCACACTGCTTCCTTGCAGATAGAGTTCTCCCTCCTCTTCCATCTGAAATCATCCTGGATTTTCCTCTCTGCCGCAGTCTTCTGTTTCCTCATGACTACCACCTCATTGTCTCACCTTGTCCCGTTTCTCCCATCGGCTCTCATTCTCCCCCTCGTTTCACAAGAAATCATCTTCTTCCCTACCTCCTTACCAACAGCAGCCTCCTCCGCTCTCACCAGTGCTCATCCACTCAACATTTGGTTCTTCCACAGGAGCCACAAATGCTGACAGCGTCAGAGAGCTTTCTGCAGTTCCAGCGCCTGCTTAGACGTAGCTATTCTTTTCAGCAGTCCCAAAATGCAGTTTCTTGAACCATCTTGCCACTCAACATGGAGTAGAACCTTCAGTATAACTGAGTATGAAAAATAAACTGCCCTCACGGAACACATGCAGAATTGTGACCTTTCCCCCATCTCAAAAGGAAAGGCTAAATTAAAAGATTTTGAACATGGAAAGCAGAAGGTATGTCCTTAACAGAAAAACTAGCCATCTGTCACCATCATCTTTCAAGACCATACATGAAGCACAGGAATGCGGGTTGGGGAGAGGAAGGAAGATGCCTGCATGGGCAAAAGAATGTCTTTTTCCTAGCCTCGTTTTTGAAAATAACTGAACTCTTTCCTAAAAAATTCAGCCTGAGCTATATATCTAGTAAGCAAAAATTAATATTAAACAGCTGAGGTTTGGAAAAACACACAGAAAAGTGAAGACAGAGAGACATGACACTCCACTTTAATAGATTTCACTTATTACAGTGTGTCATCTAAGTTGGCATGAGCACATTAAAGAGAGGCACAGTTTGAAAGACCAAACTCAGAGCTCTCTCATTCAGTACAGAAGGCTCCATTATTTCTGTTTGGCACTGAGTCTTCGTGCCTTGTAACCAATTGCAACAGCAGAAGCAAATGAGAACAGGTGATTACACGCACAGCTGTTCTTTTGTAAAGCTGTTGGGCCAAATGAAGGACACCCGGAATTTTTCTGCAACCAGCATTATGCAAGACCACACCTGAAGCAGGGCGGGTGACCCCAGGTCATCCCATTTTGGAACAAACAGGCATACTCTGAAAATCTGGGTGTTACGGTGAAAACAGTCCCAAGAAGTCAGTAACTGAAGGATGGAGGTAGCGTGGGAACACTCCCTCAGCTACCAGAACCTGCTCTACTGTAACTACCCAAAAGCAAGGCCCAAGACACAGCAGTGCCTCATTATTGCAGGCCTTCAGTCCAGAAGATCTGGACGTATGTGAAGAAGCTGATGTTACTCAAAGAAAGGAGGCACACTGCTTTTGGACAAAAATTATCCTAGTAATATCCTAGCACAGCTCCATTATGGAAAGTAATGAACCGTAAGAGGAAAAGACAAAACCTATCACCTGTGGTCTAAGCATGTCAAAGCACTTCAGAAACTATGAGTGGTACTCACACAACTGCTGAGATGGCTGAAAAAGATGACTTAGAGACCAAAAGGCAGAGGTAGAAGTTATTTACCAAGACCATACAGTGTCTGAGACACGTCTAAGTTCTGTATCTTGAGCAGACTATCGCAAAGTGTGGGAGGCCATTAAAACCACGGTCCTTCCAAGAGCAGAGGATACTGTTAAGTAAGCCTCAAATTAATCATCCTGTAATTACTGATGGTTGTCAGCTACAGCAACAGCTTAGGCAAAGAACAAAGTTTTCATTAGCTTAAACCTAATAAACCATTTGTTTTACTCAAATTGCTCTGAGTTTTTATTACTGCAGTAAAACACAACCGTTTAAGCTGCACTTTGACGTAAAAAGATGCATTTTTTACAACATACTGAAAAGCTTAATACAAAGCACTGCTTTCACTCAAACATCTCTTAGATTGAAATGTTGCCATGCAGTCAAATAGCAAAACAACATCAGAGGCCATCTATTTGATTTAACAAGCAGTACCCAGGTACATAGCCAGTGCCCGTTCCTCTCTTTAATAAGGCAACATGACCATGAAAGGAGAAAGAAAAGGGAAGTGCTTCATGTAGACAGGTAAAGCAAGTTTAAAATTTCTTAAGTCACATAATCACATAAACAGAGCATTAAGTAACTCCCTTGTGAGTCATGCACTCTTCACAGTTGGCAATAATTAAAGCCTCAAGAAGGGCCTTCACAAGATTTTTGTAGATAACGACACAAAAAATGCAAACTGCATAGCAGCATTCACCTCCTAATCCTAAAATTAAGATTACAGTAAAAAATGTGATGCTATGAGAATGTTAGAAAACTTACTTTGAAGGAGCGCAATCACACAACTCTAGTCACACAGGAGCAAGGTGTACTTTTTTAACAAATAGTGCCAGCATCAGATCAGCTGTAAAAGCAACATAAACAGGTTTGCGTGTTCTCTCATTTACCTGTAGGTGGATAAAGTCTGCTGCAATTACAGTACTGTCCAAAGCATTTCAAGTTCTGCTCTGAGAGTCGATACCAACTCTGCTGTAGTGATACACAAATACACAAAACTACTTAGCTCTCACAATCAGAGAGCGCAATAGACCACATCCATATTTGAGCAGACTGTTGCAGGAGCCAGCTCATGTTCAGAATATGTAGCACTATCCAGCTTATACCGTTTTATTGAGGGTATTCCAGCTCTTCATTAATACATTCAGTAGAGACACAACCTTAAAATAAATAATTAAACATTATCCTAGACATTTTAAAAAAACAGAGACAAGGCTTCTGATCACATTATGACAAAATCTCACAATCACATGATGATCAAATCTCCAGATACGTGGCAGCATAGGCTTCCCAGTTTGGTTCACTTCAGGAAAAACACTATCAGAGCCTCTAGTCTACAAATTCCACAGAGCTCCATCAGGATGCAATTCACAGGATGTTTCCAACAGATATCTCGAGGAAAACAAAACTTGCACCCCCCATGGGAGGGATAAGTGCTTGGCTCCAGAGAGAGTGCACCTGAAAAGAGACCGACCACAACTGCACAGGAGAAGCCTCTGTGCCGTGGCTGCCTCCTGCACTGGCTACGCTGCCACACTGCCAGGTTTGCCCTAACACCCTCCTGCCCTGGTGAGGCACGCTGTGATAGCTCACAGCCGACTGACTGTTCCAGAGCAAGCTACAGCAGGTAGTCTAGGAGAAAGGCACAAATCTTTACAGGGTAACGACCAAAGCTGTATACAGAGGTTACATGAGCTGCATCACATGTGGCTTCCACGCACATTCCCATCCTTCAAGGGTATCTCAGCAAGCCCTGCCACGTCTTTCCCCAGTTCAGTAACTGCCATGCAAGCAGCTTCACAGGGGTGCCTTACAGTGGGATCGCAACCACATGCATAAGAGGCGTTCTTGGAAATAACTGCCCAGCTAACAACTGGGAAGACGGCTGTTTAATTGCTTTACATCGCGTGTTTCTGCAGTAACCAGCAGAACGTCTGGACTCTGCACTGTGAGGCAGATGGACACTGTAACCAGGCCAGACCTCTGCAGAAGTGTCTCGACTAATCAGCCACCTGCATCGCAACTGCTGCTGCCCACCCAGAGAATAATTTCTCATTCCTCAAACTTTTTGGGAAAGTGTTGGTCCACTGTTTGGGATTCTCTGGTCTTAGCCACTGTGAATGCTGCTCCTGGCTCCTAAGGTTTTGTCACCACAAGATAATTCAATACCAGTTCCTCCCCTAACCATACTCGAGCCCAGTAGACTAGTTTCCCATTCCGTGGTCTAGTCCTACTGCTTCCCAGGCTCAGTCCCCCTCCATTAGTTTCTTCACTCCTCTCTCCTGCAGTCCATCTCCTCCAGCATCAGGGCTGTACCTCTTCTCTCACAATCTCCTCCTCACCACGCAGGTGTTCAGCACCTAGACCTGTGCAACTTCAGTTTCACCATTCCTCTTCTCCACACCCAGTGCCTCATCTAATCTCTCCTTTTGCTCACCGTTTCCCAGGTTTTCCCCTGCCATCTTCCATTTCTCTCACATCCAATTCTAATTAAGGCTTCTGAAAATTACGGTCCACACATAAGCAAGGAAAGTTGGGAGGTCATCTCCAGTCAAATTCAGGTTTCCCTTCTAAAATACAAATAGCATTAATAAAGTTTGCCTGATTACCAAAATACTTTTAATTAAAGAGATTTTCTTTCCTGCTAGTTTAATTCTAAGAAACAGTTTGAAATAATTTGTTTGGAGTGTTTTGATTAACTTTTTAAATACCAGCCTAAGAAACCCAACCAGGCAATTTTCAGCCCAAATAAAAATGTGGTAACTTTTGATGAGCGGTAAACTATTGAGAGCTGAATTCAACAATACCAACTGTCCTGCAAATATACCAAACCCTCCCACACTTCAGAAAAATGCAACATTGCACAACATACGTAACACCCATTACTGTTTAGACTGGCCTTCGAATTATTCCTGGTATGACAGCCCTGTCCCTTTTCTCCTGTCCACCTCTCCAAATTCCCACTGTGCTAGCACTAATGCTTGTAAAACAGAACAGAAAGTTATACCACTTAACAGAGGAAGGGAGGAAAATGCATTAAAGGTGTGCAGTTTACTTTTTTAACAATTGCTATAAACATAGTATCACCTCACGTTTTCTGACAAGTCTTTTGAAGACTTGTCTAATCCCAAGTCACCAAAGGTCTGCAGCAAGTCGTACAGCAACAGATGATCTAGCGAATTAAGACTAATTTTTATCAGTTCCTGGGCTGGGTGTATTTAATGACAACTACCCCTTACCAGAGATTTCAACTACAACATTGTTGAGTCATGCTCCAGTACCTGAACTCGGTCAACTTTAGAACAGCTGTACATTCAGTGGAGTTAGTTAAAAAAAAAAAAAAATCCACCACAAAACTGTAACTGGTTGAGCTGAATGTACTACAAATGCTGTTAAAAAAGTTAGTGCTAACCACCAGAGTGAAAAAAACCCACAAAATTAAGCAGAAGAGAAGCCAACAGATTTGGCATCAAATACTTTACTGGAGTTTTAAGCATTTCTGCTCTTCTTTCAAGAGCATCTATGGACTAACCATGACAGATCACACAACAGAGAACAGCATCTGATTTTTCAGAGAGGTCAGAGCTCTGCACACTCAGTTCCATCACCCAATTAAAAAAACCAAAAATCTAAGGCTATATATATCCTAGTTTTGTTTTTTGGGGTTTGTTCCCCCCCAATAATCACAGAACGATAGAACAGTTTGGTTTGGAAGGGACCTTAAAGACCATCTAGTTCCAAGCCCCCTGTCAAGGGCAGGGACACCTTCCACTAGTGACCAGGTTGCTCCAAGCCCCATCCAACCTGGCCTTGAACACTGCCAGGGAGTGGGCACCCACAGCTTCTCTGGGCAACCTGTGCCAGGGCCTCACCACCTTCATAGCAAAAAACATCCTTCTTATAGCTAAACTAACTGTACTTTCTTTCAGTTTAAAGTCATCACCCCTGTCCTGTCACTACAGGCCCCTGTAAAAAGTCCCTCTCCAGCTTTCCTATAGGCACAGGTACTGGAAGGCTGCTGTAAGGTCTGCCCGGAGCCTTCTCTTCTCCAGGCTGAACAGCCCCAACTCTCTCAGCCTGTCCTCACAGGAGAGGTGCTCCAGCCCTCGGATCACTTTTGTGGCCTCTTCTGGACCCGCTCCAACAGGTCTATGCCCTTCTTGTGCTGGGGGCTCCAGAGCTGGATGCAGGACTCCAGGTGGGGTCTCACTAGAGCGGGGCAGAGGGGCAGAATCACCTCCCTCGACCTGCTGGCCACACTCCTCTTGATGCAGCTTAGGATACGGTGCATTGAGTGCATTAGCTGACACATGCTAAAATATTAGAAATTACAAAGGTAAACAGCAAATATTGAAGACATTTCATTTTGGATTTAACACTGATAACAAATTTGGGACCTCCCTACACACCTGTCGTGGTTTAACCCAGCAACCAAGCACTAGACAGCCGCTCGCTCCACTACTTCACACCAGAAATGCGTATTATAACACCCTTGTATTCCTGTAACAGCAGTAATTCACCTGGCAAAAGCAACAGCAGCAGGAGAGGTGCAGTAACACATCGTGACACTCCTGCTAGCAGGTAGAGCTCAAGCTCTCTGGACATTTGGGAACACACTCAGCTGACACGTACCGGCAGATGCCAACGCCATCGCATTATCATCACCTTCCCTATCCATGCCAATTACAATGAAACTAGAACAGGTATGTTCCCCTACAGACATTGCTTAACTTGTGTCTGCTGCTTTCTCCTTTAAAAGCCACTTGCTACCACCTGCTAGCAGCTTAGTTAGTACAGACGAAGCCCAGCTACGCTTCGTTAGCTGTGTAACCCTGCTCAGTACGTAGAGCAAACGACAAAGGGCATGCATGCTGCATGAAGTACTGCGTGCTGAATCCAGGGAGTGCTGCTTTTTAACCCACTGTTGAGATATTCTCTCCTAGACTGGATGTAGAAAAATCAATTAGCAGTAACCATGCTTCTTCACTGAATTGGCTGAATTGTGATCATTATTTTATTCATAGAACTTTCAAACAGCATTAAGTTCATTTTACAGAAGTCACTTCATAATCCTTTAACTGGGAGGTCAATACGAACAGTCTAGCTTACCTTACCAAAGGCAAAGAATGTTCAGTTCTAAGGCTTATCATTCCTAGAAATAAGCATTTTCTGAAAACATATTAATGCTTCCACACACACAACAGGCACACAAACTCTTAAGGTTAAAAATGTGAAAATTAAGTTTCCTGTGCTTTACACTGAATTTTTGCCACATGTATTGAACACAGATGAATAGATCTATAAATTATAGGCTGTCACTTGAACTGACAACTCTGTAACATAAGGAGAAACCAAGAACAGCTTTGCTTGGATCTCTTCACAGTGTGATACAGAACACAAATGATCAGTTTCCATGTATGGTTTTATTTTGTGTTCAAAACCCTACATGTTTCAATGCAACACATGTAAATCATACCAAACTTTTAGTGAATATTAAACTAAAACAGAACTGGTAGTTGAGATAAAACCCATTCTACTGTAACAGCAGAAAGAAAAAGAAAGACTTTGATCTAGAAAAACTGTTTATATAACAGCTTCTCTGACTATTTTCAGTCATTATTTAATAACCATGCCTGCTGATTATTTGCAGTAATTATTTGATAACTATGTCTATCTGCAGCACCTTTGTTTTTGGCTTAAGAGTCCTGTATATTATCAAGCTAACATCAGTGGCTATTGACCTAGAAACCAAGTAAAAGGAAAGTCTCTCCTTCGGCCTCCACCGGTTGTTATTATTAAGCCCATACTGAGTAAAATCCGCTGAAGATTGGGTTGCATGCAACTGTTTTCCCAACTCAACTATAATGGATAGGAGTATAATGCTCCCGTGCTCCCAGCACACCAGGTTTTAGCAAAGGCTTATTGTAGACCCAGTTTTACCCACCAAAAGATTTTTTTTTTCTATGTAGCTTATTGCATTTGGAGATCTGTTTCGAGCCATGCAACAAAATAGTAATTTTACTGATACATGTTACATCTATAGCAGTGCAACTTGCTCAAATAGATGCCAATGTCTGTCAAACTCATGCTATATACGTAAAGGATTTTTTTTTTTTTACCATGCTATATAAGCTTTCACACAAGAAGAGGACAGTATCATCTCCTCTTTTCAGACATATTCCCATCAATGACAATTTTTCATTAAGACCATGTGAAGTATTTGGCCTTTCTGTAAATTTCTAAATTTGTAGTTACTAATTTTCAGTACCATAAGTAGAGTTGGGATTAACAAATTCTGTCTTCCACCTCTGCCCCAGATTCACTCAACACTCAAGGGGGAAGTCAATTTAAATATTTATGAACTCAGCAGATTATTAATTATGATTAACACCACCACCTCCAGCGCTGAGATGTTGCAAAATGTCATGCATGTGAACACTGAAAACATTCACAAACGCACTCAAGGTGAGGTGCAGCACCACCCAGCTTGGGGCAGCAGCTGGTCTCCAGGGTTCCTCTCTGCAGCAAACGGCTGGGCAGCGGGCATCTGCCTCCGCTGCCAGCAAAGGCTTCTTCAGAGGGAAGACTACGGGGAAGGCTGATCAGTTAAATCACCCGTTACTGAAACAGCAGCAGGACCCACAAGTTCACAGTATTTGTCTTCTACGCCAATTTACATAGCCAACTAGCCTTACAAGAAAGCTTACATGAAACACCAGCTTTCTACAAAAATGCATAAGCGTCCTTAAAACTTCATATTAAATTCACATATATTTTCTAAAACAAGCTCCAGCTCAGTCTGTAGCACGTAATGCAGTAATTTTCAGCAATCCCACAGCTTCAGAGTATCATAAAAAAACATACCTTATGCAATACACAACGATTGCTGTTTTCAATTTACTTGCCAAATATAATAAAAATGAACAGAATAACAACACAAATAGACACTAAAAATATGTATGCATGCTTCACAGCTGGCAAAAAATGCAGTATCTCATAGCACAGGACCAAACACGTTCTGATTGCCATTCCCAAATCTATTGTGAAGCCTTCTCTACACAAGAAAAATCATGCTGCTTTAAATAAAATTAGTGTAGGTAGTTTAATGGAAGCCCTAGTACACATAAGACAAAATAGTGCCACTGTCCTCCCCCCCATCCCAAAAAGAAAAAAATACCTTATACTGACGGAGGCAGCTTATTAAGAGTGGCGAAATCCTTGCTCTTAAGTACTAAAAACCACCAAATGTTAATTACCTGTCAAAAACAGGCATCTGTAACTGACTCTTCTAATAATACACACTAACTGCAAACTTCTGTGACACACGTTTGTGTACCTGTTAGATGTCTCCAAAGTCTGACTGAAATAGCAGACTAAAAACTTACTTACAAAAGAAAGATTTATGAAGAACTAGCAACCAAAAGAAGCCGAAACAAAACATAAAACTGTAAGCCAGTTTTATCATAAAGTAGATAAAATATCATAAAAATGTAGCACACGGAAGAAGTGCTGCAGGTAACAACCAATGCAACTTCTCCATTGTTTTTTGGTAGAGTATACAGATTTTGGTATATTCCAAGATATGTTTGTGACAGTCACTGCCAGAAAATTAATTCTTCTTAATTATCTTTGCCAAGGAACTTGGATTTGAATCTACATCTCAGTATGTAAGTCGCATTAATTTACTGAACCATTCAGACAACAAAGTAAGAACTACACATATTCATCACTTCCTCTTTCAGCTGGAAAGCTGCATTTCATTTCCTCCAGCAACTGTTTAAATCCTTTTCAAAACATGCCTGATAAAAACACACCTGATCACCAGTGGTATGAGTTGTAAAATTTTTGGAGAACTGCAACCCCAAAACTTCAGAAGCATGACCTGTAAAAGACCTATGCATCTAAGATTAGCTTGCAAGCGGCCAGCACAAAGAAAACTTACAGAATTTGTAAAGATTAAAACGTCTAAAACCAAGAAAAGCTAAAGCCACTACACGGAAATAATTCAAAGAGTTTCTGGGTAAATCTGTTCGATCAGTTGGGGTGTCCCTCCCCCTCCAAAGTTCACATTTTTTGTCCGTTTAATCAATTAAAAAGTCTCATCAAATATCAAAAGCTCTTTAGGCTATCTTAAAAGAACAGCATACCCTTTGAAGCCATCACAATCAAAACTTAAAAGAGGAAGGTGCCAGATGATACTTTTCTTCAAATCCAATTAAAAAAAAAAAAAAAGGGGAATTTTAGGTTTTGTACAGATCAGCATTATGCTTTCATACAGCATTTGGTTCACAATATTAAAATTTACTAGAGTTAGATTATTACAAATGTAGTAAAATACCTGTCAATTTAATTACCATACATCAGGCAACATTAAATTAATACACTCAATACTAAGTATGTGGAAGCAGTGTATTGGACAGAGGAAAACAATAAACAAGAATTATGGACTTCCATAGTAACGTGATAGAAAAACACTACTAATTCCACCAAATTAGAGAGTTTCATTGCTGGCATGTCTAGCATTAGAATTTACATTTAGCATTCAATGTAATTCATGCTCATAAAAATCAGTGAACATTTCTTTTCATTGCAATATCCAAAAAAATTCTGCACCTTGACTGGTCATGCCCATATTTAAAAAACACATCTGGACAGGCTAGAAACGTTAAAGTAGCAATAAGCCTAATTGCCAGGGTAAGTTAAATGTTAAATTTCACAAAAGTTATTACAGAAAAAACATTAAAACTATAGCTTCTAACTCTTAGGTGTAACTCCTATATTAAAAAGTTAGGTGTGGTTTTAAAGAGAAGCGATATCCTTGCAGAATTCTTGATAAATTTTTTGTGAAAAAGATAAGCTGCAATTTTTGTCACTGTGATAGCTCTTTTTCCACTAAGTGTCAAGTTAACAGTATTATCATCATACACTGTGTTTTTAAAAACCATACATCCAGCTGAGGCTCTGGTGGTACCAAATATCTGTGTTCAGTCCCAAGAGTTCCCTCCTGCCAGATGTCTGTCTTCCAGCACGAAGCTCAGTTACTCGTAATACAGAATTCTGCCCAGGGACCCTACTGAAACTGTCAAACAGGAAGCAAACTTCACGTGCCAGCTTAAGCTAGATCGTAGAAATACGTGGAATTTTCAAACTACAGAGGACAAAAATGAAACGAAAATACACTTTATCTATATGGAACTATACGAATTGACTCGAGCGAAGAGTCATTCACTGCTAGCAAATGTACACAACAACCAACCTGAAACTAAATTTATTTTCCTTAAAATAATTTTCAATTTGGACCAAACTTGTGTTACGATTTGGAATGTCATATCTTAACCCCGAGCACCCACTCCTCACTCTTCCTTCACAGCAGCCATCTGGCCCCTTCCCACCTCATGCAAGCAGCCATCACTCATCCTTTTCCTTCCTCGTGTGCCTCCAGAGACCAAAATAGCCAGTCTAATAAAGCTCAGTTCCTTGGGAGCAAGAAGGAGAATAAAGGTGGCAGTGTGGAAATAAGAAATCTACTCCTACTAACTGCAAAACTGCCCCGTCCATTCCACCGAAGCAGGGGGCAGCACCTACTCCTATGAAAAAGCGTATCCCCCAGAAGGTAAAACAGTGCATCTCTGCATGCTTACACTACATCTTCCCCAGCGCTGCGTGTCCTGTCGGGCTGCAGCTGGCAGGAATTGTTAGGCCATTCCCTGCTTCCCCCAGGAAAGACAGTAGCCCAGATGGTAGCAAGCCAGGGACTGCCTACAAGATCATACTGTAAATTAATCTGTAACACCATGGGTCGTAAACCTTCTTTTTAAAGACATTTTATAGTTGCACTGATTGCTTAAGGTTTATATTTCTACACACCTTCTCAGCACTTAAAATACACAGACAGATGACAAACTATTAACAATTAAGGGCACACCGATGAGGATGAAGCGATTTACATCACGCTCTTCAATTATTACTATACCAGAACAACTGCACAATTCAATTCTGCACACAGAAGACAATACTAAAGTTGATTATTTGAAACTAAACATAACGTTTTCTCTAATGTTTTTTTTAAACTGAGCTACATACCACATTAACTTGTGCTATTAATCAGCTCACTATACTTACTCAGATTTACATTATTACTGTTTTAGCAACTGGTGAGCATTTTCTCATTATTATTATAAAATTCTGTGTTTATTAAGCAATTAGTTGCTGTTTTTTAATCAGGATGTTGTGCCAAGCTGCCTTTGGAAGAAACGTTCATTATCTTTACTTTTGTTTACTTAGTGTTACAGCAGCTACACAAGGAAAAAATACCAAACCATGTTCTCCATTTAATTACATCTTATTTACTTAGCAAAGGAAATACTACTGGTAGGTAGTGAACTGATCGCTCCTAAACACTGTGGTCTCATGTTTTCAAATTGTTAGATCTCAGTCTCCCACACGCACTTGGAATTTGCAGATTACACAAGAAAAAAAGATGTCTTCTGCTTTTTCCACACACAACTAATAATAAATGACACCAAGAACCCCAGTTATATTTCCAAGATATTTTTGGTCAGCCATATTTTGCTTAGGTATTAACTTTGGTTTTTCTCTTCTTAACAAACTACTTTATCCACTGAAGCCACTGTACTTTGTATTTATCTTTTTCACAAATTCTTCCCTACTAATTCAAAACTGTCACAGCGCTTTACTGATGAAACCTAAATAAAATATTTTCTCCTGGTACACTATCTTCTAGTAACAGCACAGAATAAACTATAATCTCTTTGGATAGATTTGAGCTTAGCACTCCATGAGCCTACTTACTGGATCACTACTTCTTACTTGGGCAACCATCCACCCACCCCTCCCCATCCCACTTCCCAGCAGTTCCCTCAACTAAGCAGCCAACCCCCACTTTCTGCTGCAGCCTGAAGAAAAACTGGAAACATGGGATCCCTGCTGCTATTCAGCTTCAGAGATGAAGGCTTGCCGCTGCAGCGGCCAACATCAAAGGCTCTTTCACTCTACTGTACCTCCACAGCTTCAGTTGAGCTTGTATTCCCTGATGTCAAGCCCAAAAGGTGAGGGATAGCTGGGACAAGAAGGATGAGTACGGACAGGAAAGGAGTCATACCCTTCCTCTTCCTAAAATCAACCTGCATCCTCACCTTTCTGGTTTCAGCCATGGCAGGCAAAAGACATAACTGTTATTTGGACAGCAATCACCTCTCAACACCACCATGTCTGCAGATGCAGCCTAAGTGCAAGCCTCCCACAGGCCTGTTCCAGCCCAACTATGTGCTCATTTGATATATTTTTTTATTTTGTTGAGCAACAATTTGAAAATCATGGTCCATGAGGCTCAGATGAGCAGCAGAAAGAGACGATGAATTCTTTAGGTGAAAATCTGAAGCAGGCACACGGTAAACCATGACTAATTTTAAGGGTAGTGAATCATTCACCGATTCAAAACAACCAGATGTATTAATTCAGTGAAAAGCTTACCAGATTATATTAGACATACAATAAACTGAAGATAAATGTCATACTATATTTTGGCATTTTGAGGCCAACTACATGACATCAAGCTTTACAGAAGGAAAGCAGATTTGCATTTATTTATTGCTAAACAACAGCATCTTCCATATTAGTCTAAAAACAGCTTGCAAGAACAGCAGTGTTTACTCAGAAAACACTCAAACCTTTCCTGTACGAAAATACAGCTACAATATATTAGGGAAGTGCCTAAAGGGTGCAACTGAGATCAGACCCCTGAAGTGTTAGATGCAGTGCACATGCGCTCAGTGTTGCTTTAAGTACACCCACAGAATTAAGCCATGCGGCTCTGAAGCAAGCACGCAGTTACTGCAATACCAAGACAATATATTCTGATATAGACACGCACACATAGAAATGGAAAGAAGCTGCCCTACAGAAAAAAAAAACAACACCTCTTTTACCTCTACAACTGCAATCACACCAGGGGTTTTACAGTGAAGTCCTTACTTCTAGGGAAAAAAAAAAACCCAGCCCAAACCAAAACACAGAACATGTCCTCCCACCATCGAATACACCTTAACTAAGTCCGAATAATGCCTGAGTTGCACCCAGTGTATTACAATTTTGAGGCAGTTATTCCTAGCTTCTATTTCAGATATGGGAAGAGTAAAGAACACAACTTGTTAGAAATGAGATCCCTATAACGGGGAACGTAAAGTTCCCTGCTTCTCCGTAATAAACACCCTGTTTTTGTCCTAGCTACCTGGAATGTTGCAGCAGGGGTTTAGTAAATTTCAAACACTTAGAAGTAGTAGACACTCAAACCCAGGTCAGTCTGGAAGCTTCTTCTATTTCTGTTTTACTTCTCTACAGAAAAAAGCCCCTCAAGAGTATGTGTCACACCAACTGCATAACTACACTGCACACGGACTGTACTAAAACGGACTGAGGAAGCTGTACGGCATCATCCATCAGAAGCCAGATGCAAGACCTCAAATGACATCAAACCCCACGTCCAAGGGATCTCTCTCCCATTTTCCTTTAAGCTCGCTAATAAATTCACGTCCATTACAGTCCTGCGTCACCCAACAGAGCCTTAGCATCACCCCTGAACCAGGTGCGTTACAGCAATGCTGAACACGCACGGTTAGGGCTCCAAGTGCTTTCCAGATGAGAAATAGGTATAAGAACGCAATTATGGCTGCTTTGCTGTGCTGGAACAGAAGACCTACACAAACCCATCTGTTTTATGCAACTGGTAAAATGGCCTTAGCCTATTATTTTTTTTATTATTATTCCTCATTAAGGATGACCACTAACCTCAGGGACACTCCAGGGGAGGGGAGGGGGGAACACAACCCACATCATTCTCACGAAGATATACTTTCAAATTACCAGTGTGGACTGCTGGCATTTTCTTTGTCGTTTAACATACATCACACTTAACACTCAGATCTGTTTGTTTACTCCCACATCAGACACGGACATACGCGGTCTGTCTGTAACAGGCTTCCAGCACGACGTTATTGGTAGGCACCGCAGCACCCTCAGAACCTGTTAGGCACCCCAGGCGCACAGAATGACGACAGCGGTGAGAGTTTTCTGCTTCGGGAGACGTGACCTCTAGGCGAGGGTAAATGAATAAAACGACCCCAACCTCTCCCCCCCCTCAAGCCAACAGCAAGCCGGCCCACCGCCCAGCACACCCCGAACCGCAGCCGGAGCCGCAGCGAACCCCGCACGGTTCCAAGAGCAGGAACGCTCCGGCAAGCCGGGCGCAGGAGGAGCCCAGGAGGACAGGAGGACAACCGGGCCAGGACGCAAAGCGCCGGGGCCGGGTTCCGTTCCCGAGCGGCCCGACCCAGAAGGCGCCGCCGGGACGCGGGGCCTGTCCCGGGGCGGCTCCCCCGGACCCTCGGCCG
>Ga0065711_1008120_pt1 | contig 16172 bp, 6 predicted proteins | sample Hoacrofraction12_FD_59098 | JGI IMG/M metagenome (GOLD analysis project Ga0065711, IMG submission 59098) | Hoatzin crop microbial communities from Cojedes, Venezuela - Epithelial fraction 12 v2 (version 2) | ecosystem: Host-associated > Birds > Digestive system > Esophagus > Crop | place...
CTGCTTCAGGCCAAGCAACAATCTGGAAGCCACTTTAAAGATTATTCAAGTGCATCTCAGGATGGGAGACAGAATCACCAACATTAAAAATACTTTCACAACTGCTGGCCTCCTGGAAATAAGAATGCTGCAATTTTGCAGGTCTACTAACTACATGCAGGTAAGATAAAGGGAAGTTTGTTGTACAGTCTCTGCCTCCTCAGCACTCTCTCTGGCACTGCCCTTGAGCAGGTTTCCACTGAACTGTACTTTTAAGAGGGTGAGTTATCCACACCAGAAATTGTGCGAAAGAAAATGCAATAACTGAAATTTTAAACTGCATTAAGTGAGGCAGAGAGAGTGCAAGAGGCTAGCTCAACGACATACTAATTATATACTCAAAGCAAGTTACTGTAAGGGGCAAAACTGCCCTGATAATAATTTCTTGCAAGAATTTTTGCTCAGCATCTCACCCAAACTTCTACTGCACTTACGTATGTACATACACTCATCTCCTGAAAGTTATCAAAACAGTCTTTCTGGACCACTACAATTCGCTACATTTACGTTCAGTCTCACATTCCCAGGACAAACCTTTTGTCACTGACCAAATGCGTATTCTCTAACTGTACTTCTGCAAAAGTAGCTAAAATGCTACAACTACATCATTCACCTCTGTACTTAGACAAGCACTGAACAGACATGAGCACAGAAGCCCAAGTAAATTCAGATGCCTACCTTCAAGTACACCTACTGCTAGAAATCGTCCATAAAACAACTCCACCATTGGGTTCTTTGGTTTCTCTCCATCCCTGAAAACAGAAAGCATGTTAGTGCAAAAATCAAACACAAAGCTACAACCTTCTATAAAACTCTGAGCAGAATATTCTGAATTCATTATGTAAATGCTGCCTATTTTACTCAGTTACTGTTCATTTAACTCCTGCACTTGCCTCTAATGACAATAACAATGATTCACATATTTTCAATAAGTGTATTCTGAAAATTAAGTTTCAGAAGTGCTTCATTCTGGGAAAATTTATGCAAATCAGATTCAATTCGTGAGTGGTTAAATTGTACAAAACCCTTATAAAAACTATTTCTTGCAACACTCTAGAAACAATTATATATTCAAAAGATGGTTTACAGATGTTCACTTACACAAACTATGAGCATTTGCTTCTGAGAAGTATATTGAACATTTTGATGAGAAAAGGTAAACCAAACAATTAAAAATCCACTTCCCACTGTATGGCTGAAAGATCCAACAGAGTTGGGCACAAAGCTAGGAAAAAAAAAGAAAAAAATCTTACCTCTCTTCTTCAGCTTTAATTTGGAAGGCATCTTCTAGCCAATCTAATAATTTGTGTGTAAATTCACTAACATCTTGCTGTTGAAAAATATAAAATGATAAGTACATGTTCATATATGTAACAGACCACAACGAAGTGCCACGTTACAAAATCAGTATAGCAGTATTCCCCTCTCCAAGAGCTCCAAAATCACACTTTGTCTAAGACTATGCCATGACTGTTTTTTTTACGGGTGGCTCTTAAGAGCACACTAAGGGTCTGGTGTTCCTCAGCCATTACACTGTCCTGTGATCCCTCTTACTTGGGCTCAGCTTTCATACCATGCTAGTCCAAAGGCATTTTATGAATCCCATTGTTCAAACCCTTTGGTATCTAGCAAGTACTGACTAATACTAATTTCATCGAGCACTAAATTCAACATGCTGTTGTAATTAAACACCTTCCCAACATAATTTCATGTGGGAAAAACAATGCATCTGAAGAAACAAAGTGTTTCTCAGAAAAGCAAAATATATCCACTATGATTTAGGCAAGAACCCTGAATACGAATCTTAGGACCCTCTAAACCTGTATCGACACAGACAAATCGTATACTAGGACTGTACCAGCCCTGGATGTACTGTTAGATCAGAAGAATAAAGCTCTTTCAAAAACCAGGATCAGGAGCTAAACTAAACCCTAAAAGCAAGAGTATGGAACTATTAATTAGTTTCTAAAATAATAGAAAGAAAGTGTACTGAATGAAATAGTCATGCTGTCTGGATTTTTTTAAAAGTTATTCTATTTTATTTTATAAAAGTAACTAGAGAACACATAATATTAGGAAAAAAAGCCCAAAGACTGTGATAATTAGAAGGTTCTTTTCTGCGGACATTTTGAATTTTTGTTGTCCATTTTAAGTATTTCCCATTGCCAGATCACCATATGAAAATATGCATAAGCTTGAATAAAAATACATAGAAATCACCTGTTGGGAATCATTTGATTTAAAAGCATCTTTAAGGATTTCAACCGCTCGTGATGGGTCAACGTATTTTCTCTTTGAACCAACTAGAAGTGCAAACAGGTACCTCAATTCACGCATGAAAGGCAGATTCCTATGTTCCTGTGTTTGAAGAAGAATAAAAAATATTTAACAAAGTGGTAACAAAAATCTACTTTACAGAGGCGCTACCCAGTGAACCAAGCGTATATCCAGCCAATCACCATAATAATGTATATGCTTACTTGTAGTACCACCAAGGTAGTGTTGTATGCCTTTTACTTGTCAGGTTTACAAAATAATGGGAGTTCTCTGGGAAGAAAATTACATTTCAGAAACTGAAAGCTCCCTGAAACCACATCTAGACAAGGCTGTTTGACTTGAAATGGGGATGAATGGACAACTGGACCAGCTGAGTTGCATTTAAGGCGGAACTGCTGTTCCTGAGACTTACCATGACTTAGGTAATGCACTGCAACAATATGCATTGATTTTATTGAAATTAGTCTTCCTCTATNCCTCTAGCAGAACTTGTAAGCCTACACACCGCCATGTATCTTTTNAAGCTTNTTTTTTACTGAATACTAAATTTANAAGGTGTACACAAATGATTATTATTTCTCTTGACAGAGCCTGCTCTCGCTGCTACCTACTTTATGTATAGTTCATGGGGAATATGGAGTTCTTTTTCTGATTTCCAGGAGAGAAGCAGAAGAAATACTTTCTGCCTGTATAATCAAAAGCAAGTAAGCTGAAACACAAATCCTTCATATTAAACCACAGGTTACAAATGCTGTGGAGATTGAATATCACTCATAGTCCCGAGTAGATAGCTGACAAATACTTCTGACATAAAACCCCATGTAATATCCACTTGTATTTAGAACAAGTATCATTCAAAGGCAGCACAGATGTCAGATGCTGGTCAAACTGGAATTACTTGATGACAAACTATTTCACACGCTCATCAAACAGCAGACTTGTTTAGTCACTCCTATGTTAATGTGATATGCATAGAACTTTTTGTACATAAAGTCTGTTTTACTACAGCTTCAAAAGCTGTGTTGTGAATTGCAATATATTCTGCATAACACCTAAAAAACACTTCTTGTGTAAATTCCCAAGTTTTACTTGCTCTTCTAGTCCACCTTCCAAAACACCTGCCAGTTACAAACAATGTTCACACTAAAGGCTGAAGATCTCATCAAATGCCACACTAATTCAGCATTAAATCACCATAATTAAAAAAAAAAATCAGTCTCCTATTTGCATATTTAAAGTATCTTATAACAACATAACAGGGAAACATTGTGAAAGTATTTTTTTTCTTATTATTTTCATAAAGTGATCTATTAGAAATGAATAGAATTTCAAGTTTTAGATACTGATATATTTTATCAAGATGCTTCAAGACCATTCATAATTCATATGCATAAAATAGGTGATTGACCACAGAGTACTCTAGATCTCAACTTCCTTTTGTTAAATCTGAAGTACATAGGCAGTAAGTATTACTGCATTACTTACCCAAATTTACACCACCAATTTGACTGAGTTTTAAGCATACTTGCAGCTTTAGGGTTCACAACTGGCTACTGCTGTCAGCAGGATTACTCACAACACGTATCTCTGTAAAGCCTATGAAAGTTCCCTAAAACTAGAAAAATCCTTGTTGTTTTTTGAGAAAGCTCGATTTAATGCATCAGGCATGATCCTTGACCAGATTACATGGGCATTACCACAACAAACAGTGATACTGACAAAACAAAGCCTAAAAATCTTCATAAGAACATGAGCCAGTCCCCAAGACAACATATACAGTTCCACAAAAGACCTGCATGTTAAACAAAAGAACTAATAAAGTAACCACAGCACAGCATACAGCTCTCCATTTTAAAGCATACTCTAGGTGCAACAACACAAAAAATATTATTAAAATCAATTTTCAAATAAAAACTGTATGGAAAGTTCATAATCTAAAACATTCTATATTTTATCACCTACCCTGCCTGCATAAATAATTTTTTAATACACCGATGTTGAGGCAATTTATGATTAAGAAATGCTTCTAAAGCAATCTACATGTTTAATACATAGAAAACATTCATTACTGTCAATCAGTATGCCAGGACACAGGCATAACGATAATGTTGAAACAGGGGGAAGGATGTGCTAATTTAAGCATAGAAACCCACTTGCTCTGATAATAAAATGTTTCCTGAAGATATCGTCGAGGCCAAATATGTAGCTGTCCTCATCGCGTACAGCAAAAAAAAATCTGTTCATATGACAGCAAGAGGTAAGAGAACTGGGAGACCAAAGAGGCTGCAATAACTATAGAGAACCGTATTTGTTCTACAGAACAAAGCTGAGGAACACACCAAGGAAGAAAAATAAATTTCAAATGAGAAAGAACAAAAACAGATTGGAGATGTTAAGTGTATGCCTTTACAACCCAGAAAAACAAAGTCCAATTAGCTGAGGCAAACAGGGTGAGGTGGTTGTTTGTTCTGGGTGCTTTTTAAAGTCAAAATTTATACCAATGACTTTTGGATAAAAAATTTTACATGAAAAATTATTAATAGCATTTGGATTCAATATATTGATAGGAAAGAACAAAAATATCCCACTATGCAAGACTCCCTGAAGTACAACCACATGCTTTAATTCTAAATCAAGAGAGTGCCATTACCCTAGCATTAAATTCTACTTCCCACCAACTGAAAGAACAACAGGATGTAAACCAAAGTCTTGAAAATGTGGGATTATTAAAACTTGGTCTTTATTAGCAAGGAAATTTGATCCTAGGGAACGTCAGTCACATACAGTACTTAACAGTAGGTTAAAAATAAAAACCAAAACAAACCTAAGTCAAGATAGTTTTAAAACAATCAAGCAGATGGAAGTAAATTCTAGGGCTTTTTTTTCTGTTGTCAACTGCTAGCTTGTATTACAACTGTAAAATCAATTTGCCTCTACTTGCCTTCACCTTGTAAAGAAATAAAAGCACCATATTTGGGGACGTGCATGCTTGCTTCTTCTACTTGTCTAAGTTCCAGCTAGCGAAGCAATCTCTTTTCCTAAATTCTCCCCAAAACATATTTCAACTTTAAGACATTCCTTTTTCAGCTGTAGATAAGACAGATGAGTACACCAATTAATAATGTTCTTTCTTTCTGGAATTTAAATTAAGAAAGGAAAGGACACAAACTACTGCCAGAGATTCTTAGTAGCAGGCTTGCAGAAAGCAAGGTTTCTGAACAAATCCATACACTTGCATGGTGTCACACCATTGCACGCAGCCTTAATATTGCCTGTCATGGTCAAATAGCACTTTGGGATTGCTAAAGGCATTCAGCTGCTAGTGTCCACACTTGCGCAAGACATTTTTCAAAGACAACATCTTGTTATTATCTCTTTCATACCACCTCTTAGATGCCAACTGCTTTTTACACCCTGAAAAATGAAGGTAAAGAACTCTGAGTAGTGGAGGATATTATATGATGAATAATGAAATACCAGGCAGAAAGTCAATATAAAAATTAAAAAATAAATATTTCAACACTACTCTTTGGTAAGAAAGACAGGGTAAAGTCATGCTTTAACAAACTACGCTGTCCCATCACCCTCAATACTACCCATGTTGTATTTGTACACCATCTCATGACCTAATGCAAACATTTTTCCTAAAAAAAACCAAAATAAAACATCCACAAAAAAAAAAAAAATCAAAAAGACAACTTGATCTTTGAACGGGGCAAGGGCAGCAGGGGAGAAATTGTACAGTTCTGACTGAACATGCAGTTTCCCTTTTATGGTACATACCTAGAGGTTTAGAAAAGGGACACCATCTTCTCTCTGTCTATTTTCTTTTGCCTTTTGAATTGCAGCTCTTACTTTTGCTAGTGAACATGACAGTCAAGCCTGAAATGCCAAACAACTAAGAACAGGCCAACAACACAATCCCTTTTTAAAATCCAAAAGAAAGGGGCAAAAGAAAATTGTCTAATTTCTGGATATGCAAAAATTCAGTGCTCTGTAAGCCCTTGCTAAAAATCAGGGCATCGAGTGCCTTCATGCTTCATACAGCCACTTATTCCCATTTCTTCCTTTCTATTTCGTAACACAGAAACCAAGGTGCCCCCATTTATCTCTCCTCAGAGGGCATCCATGAAGGAAGAAAAATTGGTCTGTTTTGTCCCTCAGACCGTGACCATTGCCCCTCGCTAGTCTGAGGTCACAAAAACCTTAGCCAAGTCCTCCCCCTTCCCCCGATCCCATATGAGTACCAGAATAAACATGGGAACATTTATGCTCACAATCACTTTGTGAAAAGGCCAGAAGAGACAAGATAATAATTGAAAGCTTAATCTCAGATCATGAATTACAAGTGATTAACATCCCCCCAAAATAATGAAGTGTCCAGGTCAATGCTAACAACTCTGCTGGCAAAGCTACACAGATCAAGAACATGCAGGTAACCAAAAAGCATGCCTGTAGCAGCACAGTGTGAGGGAGCTAGAATAAAATACCTTTGCTAACACAAGCTATGTTCACATTGGAAATGCTCAACCACTAAAACAGCAGTGCCACTACAGCTGTATCAGCAAAGCCCCTCCACCGAACCTGGTCTGAACAGCAGTACGCCGAGCAAACTCTGCCTCTCTCAACACCCTGCCCCATACTCTACTGCAAGGCTAACGTATTTTATGCAAGATTTGTAACAGGAAGCTCAGAGAAATGTTAATTGGCATCTTTAAAGTCCATTCTACTTTCAGCTAGAGAACAGTGCAAAATTCAGTTACAAGACAAATGCCCTTATCAGCTATCAGGGGAAGTTAGCTTCTAGTTTTACCTTTTGGTTTCGGGGCAAGTCTTGAGCATTTGCAGGAGGATTGAAATTCAAAACTAGCCTTCGAAACTCCAGTAGGTTAAATAATGACTGAAAAGGAAAAAAAAAAAATTAAGACACATTTAAGCATTTCTGTAAACAATACAAAATTCTCCCAAATGTGCCTCAGCAAACTAAATGAAGTATCAAACACATGAAATGCTAAAGTTTCATTGCAGATGCTGCATTATTTCACTAACCTTTGCTAAACATTTTCAACAGAAGTCAATTATTTTTGCCTAGAAAACAGCATAATCAAAAAAGCTTCTTTACAGTTAATCACACAAATGGAACAATAACTTTAGATGATCAGTGAATTAGTTTTTACAATAAAAACTTTACTAATTTTATAACTGTCAGTTTTCAAATAAAAATTAAAGCCTATTTAGCCATGCAAAACTCATCTTGTAGCCCCTCCATCAGGTACTTCCTCCGTGCAGAGAGTACATCTTTGTATATGTAACTTAAATCCACTTGCAGTTATCTGTACTTTTTGCATTCTGTTCACTCCCCCTATTATTATAGGATCTGGAGGACGAACATCAGAGTATGGAAACTGGATTATTCATCTTTGCAGGTAAGGAAATGATAACATTCTCATTTTATGGACAATAAGACATGAAAACAGGTGTCTAGAGGCACATCCACAAAGAATCCCACAGTGTAACACAGAGCCTAGAGCCAACAGAGTACAAGAACAAGATGACTGCAGGTTGCAAAAATAAAAAGTCCAAAGCGGTGGCTGAGAACTGAAGTCCTCAACATTTGTGTAACAGCATCGTTGCTTTTCTGTACAGGCAGAAAACACTTTAGAGTTCACTTTTTTACCACAGACTAGCATTTTGATGAAGAAAGGGTGGCAGGAAAGGTCTAAAAGTATTTTAGAGAGAAGCACAGGAAAGATTTGCCCTCCTATTCATCCCCTTTGGTTTTACAATCTGTAATTAACTTTCCCCCCTCCCCTCCAATCACATATTGCTATTTCTTTTGAAAAGGCAGAGCTTGCCTACTCCAGCAATAGACTTTGATCCCGCAAACTTGTTCTACACAGATAAAAGCTTAAGTCACAGACCACGGCAGGTTTAATAGGATTTCAACCCCACAGTGCCAAGAAAATGAAACTGAAATTGTGAAGAGGCACTATATTTATTCTAATAATTTGCAACAGGTTGGAAGTAAACAAAGATGAGTTTGTGAAAAGTTGCAATGTTCCCGACTCTCCTCGTGAAAGAGCCTGTACCGAGTTTAATCTCTTCCCATATCCCACAGCATACAGCATCTCCAGCAAAACAAAAAGGCTAAAGTTGTCTTTCCTACCATTTTTAGATTTAAAAATAAAATAATTTAAAAAAAAAAATCAAATACATCAACCAAAAAAAGACCTTTCTGACCTTGCTAAATCAACACAGACAACTGAGTAGTCAAGCTGTTTTTTTTCCCCGTTTTAATGTTCAAAACACAGGTTTGCCTTTTATCCGTCCTTGCTGAGAAGGGAGATTAAAACAGAGTCCTTTGTTTGCTTACTCAAACCATAGAAAATGTTAATATTTAATTCAAGTGTCATTCTAGAAGTTGATACTAATTGAAGTTGTGTCTCATGATGTAACAGCATTCCATTGGTGGGCTCTCCATCAAGCAAAACATAGCAATGTCTTGCATACAAAATAAACCAGCTGCTGAAACATAGCATCCAAAGACTGACTTCTCTCCATGCTTAATCCAAGGGCCATCAACGTGCCAAGCAGCTGAGCTGGCCAATTTCATAACACAAACACAAATTAAGTACAGAAAACTGTACGAAAGTTTAGAATTTTTGCCTAGCATTCAATCCACAAGTTTTTCACAAAAACTGTATTTCTTTAATCCAGAACTCTAAACTGTGAACATATAACTCCATGTTTAACTAAGCTGAATGAACCTATTTCTGCAGGCTGCTGAGAATAATGAAGAGAATTGTCCAATACTCAAAATTTCTTATGCAAGCTATTTAGTTATTAAACTTTTCTCCAAAACAGCTTACGCTGTGAGTGGTTGTATTGAGACGCAGCAGAATGCTCACAATTCATCTACTGTCAACGTCACTAATGCTAACAGGACAGTGTCATGTTGTGGCTTTTCTATACCGTGCTAACTCAACTTCAGGAAACTTCCATCTTCACAAAAAATGAAGATAGTTTCCCAGTGTAAGTGTAAACAAGCATACATACAATAAGTGTGCCTGAGACCAACCACTTTTTGTGGCCGAAGAATCTCAAGGAGGAACCTACGGTTTTCCTTGCAACCTTGGCGCAGCAGACACCTCCCATGGCCAACCACCCCAGTGCTTCAGAGTGGGGCTGGGCAAAACAACTCCCAGTTTGCCAAGCCACGTGTTCACTACACTTCCTACACCCACGGTAGGCAACATCAGAGAGCAGACACTGCTCTGCAGCCACCGAGAGACACAGCAGAGACTGTCCATGGCCCGAGGGCCACCTGCTGGCCCCAGGCCAAAGCGCTGGCCTTCCGAACGCACTGCACGGGGCAGCACTTCATCTCTCACCCACTTGGCTTCAGCTACGAAATGGTGCCTGGAGTCCCAGTGCAAGAAAACAACCTGGATTTAACAGGTGGATAAAGTGGCTATTTCATATCTACCGGCCATGATCAAATATTTTTATAGTTTACCAACGTAAACTATCCACAACATATGCATGCAAGAAAAATTGGGTTTTGTGGTTTTTTTGGGGGGTGGGGGGTGCATTTTCCAGTGTATTTAAGCCTATTTTAAAGCTGTTCTCTGGAAACTTAACCAAGCTAAGGCTAAGATAAATTGTATCAATCAAATTATCATGAAAATCAACAGATTTTTAGAATACCTGCTTCCTGTTATATCAGTTTGGGGGCTGAAAAAAGAGAGTAAAAGAAAATGAGAATAAACAACAATAACAAAAATCTAGGTAGAGCTGTAGCTTCAAGAGTATGACATACTAGAAACATTCACTTCTCTGAGTAATGTCAACCCAAACTATATAAATTCCAAACGCAATTTCAGAATACCAGCTGCCATGGTTTCACCTAAAACACCCTGCTTATCCCTTTTCCCCCAATTAATGTCTAGGTTTATCAAACATAAGGACCTTGGCAAAGTTCAGGCTGCCTGAGTACAGGATTAATTCTTAACATTCGAGAACTGTGATGCTGCACTAATACTGCAAGAATATAAATTAGTCAGCATATTAAATCCATTAAAGCTTGGCATGTAATACAGATCACCAAGAGTCACCAGCAGAATCCTAAAATAGTAAAGTTACTGGCATCAGCAAAACCTGGAGAGTAGTAAAACAGTACTTCTGCATCTAGATAAAAGGCGACCTCTCAAGCTGCTGCACAGAGCTTTAGGCAGGCTCTCTCTGATGGATTCTTGCAAGTTCTGTAAGCACAGGGCACTAAAAACAGCAGTTTCACTGACAGATATATGAAAACCTTTTGGCTTTTTTGACTAGCAATTTTGTATTTGTTTACACTGTTGAGAACAAAAAAAGCAAAAAATTTTGCACAAGAACTTGGGAAATTTTAGTACTGATTGCCTTCACACAAGTTTACATGAAAACCCTAATGTCATAATACTATGAATACAGACATCTTCCCATTCAATTCACAAAGGTTAAGCTTGGAAGGAAAGAAGGACTTTCAAATTGTTCTGTGAAAACGCATATTAAAGCAATTCAGACTACTAATTCTAAACCAGTCAGCAACATGCCAAAAACAATTCTCATTTGGCAGATAATCATTTAGGATGCTGAAGTAGAATGAATACATTTGACCAGTGCTGTAATGGCTGCAGAAAACCTAAACTTCCCCTAAGGTGACAAGTACCTGGCAGGGGGGGAAAATCATGGTTGCCACTGAAGCTTAGCAAACAAAATAGGCCATACCTACTGGCAGATATCTGGTACACCACCGGCACATATTGAAATGCAGTCATCGTTCAGGTTTCTCTCGGAGCAGCCCCAAGAAAAGCTGTGCAATTTCCATTCTTGTGGCAGGCCAGCTTGTAGGCTCACTTTTACCAAAGTGAAGGGCATTAACAAGGCAAGGGCACCATGAGTAGTGTAGGTGTGCATAACGATACCTATGTGTCAGTAGCAAATACTGGCTAGGAATTCGTCCAAATTAGTGCCAAAGCTTGAGATTTAAGAGTAGAAAAATACAAAGACTAACTTGAATTTTGGCAAAGAATATCTAGGAAGGACTTAATCTGGCTAGTAACCAAAACCTAAATATATCTCCATAGTACAGCTTGAAAAGCAACTCTTCATCAAGGGGAAAGAAAAGTATGCATTCCTACAGAGTTCTTAAACATATTGCTTCAGGTACTGGCATTTAGCTCAAACATGCTCGTGTGTAAGTTGAAAGCTTATATATATGCATTAACGCATCGCAACACCCATTTGCCTCATTTAGTCATCTGGGGCCTTTTATGCATTTACAATTTTACATTTATTCAGATTTTAAAGCCGCAAAGCAGAGACCTTATCTATCTTCATTTTGTATAGCAAGCAGAGAGCAACCTTAAGGAATACATCATTACTGTTCTAAAAATAGAAAGAAAAAATATAGCTCTGCCTATGTCATTAAGTCTATTATTTGGAATAGTTTGCCTCTACCAACATGACCAATTAGACTTCTGCTCTCACTTCACTTTATAAACTGTGTTTGGTGGTTTACTGTATATAGTGCTAGTTTTAGTGGGGTAGACCAGCCTTTATTAGGGTTAACTTTTAATTCATGCCAACAATCTAAATCAAAGAAAACAGAGAACTCTACGGAATGTAAAAGCTCCCAACTGCACGCACTACCATATGTTCCTTCCGATCACACTCAGAACTTTAAATTTATCAGTTATCAATATTTGAACTGCTAAGGGTTCAAAACAAAAGTACCCCTAAATACTGCACTTAGGCTTATTGGTGACTTCATGGCTCCTGCACACCTCAAACTGAGTAACAGTGTCCAACGAAGCTCCATATTGCCACAACATAAGTAACTTCACTGGCAACCAAGTCCACTTCTCTCCAACTTTCAAGTCTTTTGGACTCTATACTACTAATTTCGGAGAATCACTCCTCCCTCTTCTTTAGGGCCTTCCCCACTTCTTGTATTTTACTTCTCTATTTTACTGTTTTACCTTTTGGTTCACGTTCTTGAACATACTCTTCTCAGAACAAAGTCCATGAAGTGGCTGTTTGTTGCCGCTGTCCTGGCTGCTCTGCTCCTGCGCGTCAGTCCTTCCCACCCAGCACCTCCTTACAACTCACACTGGGGCAGGCACCTACTCCACTTGTGTATGCCTTATTTGTGTAAGTGCCAAATCCTGTTTTCAGAATAAAGACTAATGAGGGGCATTAAATGTGGTCCTCAGGCCTATATTTGAGCCTAAGCTTGCACTGCATAGCAGTAAAAGTCAGCAAGCATAGATACAAAAAGAATTCTTCCTATAATGCTTAAACTAAAAGGAAACCAGCTGCTATAAATAGTTTTAAAACATTTTACTTACAATGTAGAACATAATTACTGTAACAAGACTATAGAGAATTTTAAATATATTCTCTCTTAAGCACATAGTAGCCCTGTGTATTGTCTTCTACATTTTAGAGGAAAAAAATACACCTTAAGAAAATGAGGACATCACCCAAAACATATTCCTGATATTGCTACTTTCCATACACGGAGAATTTGGCACAGTCAAATGCCTTCCTAAAAATCCTCACACTCTTTAGAAAATTGCATGTAAGGAAAAGGGAAGGAAAGAGAGGAAGACAGCTTCAAAGCTGGGACTTGAACAGGTTCCTGTTCCAACTTAATTGTGAAAGTATAGGAAAAGAAGTTTTTTCTCTCTCCCTCTCTGAAACAAAACTGCTACAGACAGATATGACACTATCTCGTGACTGAAATTCAGCAGAACAACTCCATATGTATAGAGGCAGCGGTCAGGAAAACATCCAGCACCTCCTAAGATGCAGTGAGATTCAATCCCAGACCTTAAAAGCTCTGGAAAGTATCGCAAAAAAGACCTTTTTACCTATAAACAGTCAAGCAATCAGTATTCCAAACTGCTGAAAATCAAGGCACGAAATGCAGTTTTAAGCTGTCATGTTCTGCTTTTCCCAAAGGCTGAGGTGTACCATGGAAGAAGATGGAAAACAGCTTTCCTATTGCTTGATCTAGAAAGTCAAACTAACTTAATACCTCTAGCAGACTTGGGTTAAATCAACATTTTAAACAAACAGCTCACCATGGTATTACCAGCCTGCATTTAGAGAACATTTACTTGTTTATAGCAACAAACTCAGAACATTACTGCAATTCAGAAGACAGATAAGTATGATGAGATGTGTCCAGAAGAATTCACTTTATACTTGTGCCTTGGCATATACTAAAAAATGCCATTCAACCACTCTTCTATTATATGTCTAAAGCAAGAAAAAAAAAATCTATTAGGACATAAAATAACAGCCAACATTTCCTTACACGGTTACAGTTTCCAACTTCTTGCCTAAATGCACAACAACATGAAATAAGCTTGTGGTATAACTTTAAACAGCAGACCCAAGCAATGCAATGGCTTTACGCCCTTCTAAACCTAGTAACCACACACAGGATCACAACCTAACACTTATTCTGTACCCTTTATTTTAATTAAATGAAAAACTATTTATGAGTCAAAGCTAAAGCCATCCTCCATTAAAGCTTTCCAACCCTTCATGCAGAAATTTTGCAATATTATATTATACCACTAACTATAAGGTAAGAGTTTGAAAAATCACACAAGCAACCCGAGGGAGCTGGAGACCACAGAGAAGAACAAAAAAGCAGGAAAAGGAACTGTCAGCAAATATTGTAGGATGATTGAACTTGGAGGTAACAGAGCAGTCTTTACTCAACAGGGGAATTTCCAACATTATTATTCCTCTGCCCGTGAAACTCTACAGAACAGTTTGTATCACATTCCCCACACCCCAACCCTGCCCCAGGCTATTCCCCAGAGAAGATAGCGGAAAGAAAACATTCCATCAGTGACCATTTTAACTCTAATGGGGATCGCGCACCGGATGTTCCTCAGCATGCAACTTCCATTGCACGCCCAGGGAACCAAGAGAGTCATGTACAATCTACATGTATGCAACTCTTATTATGTAATACTAGGCTTTTTGGTATTAATGTACTACCAGATCATCCATCACAATCCTTTCCATTCAGCATGACAAACAGGAAAAACAAAACAATGCAACAGTTAGATACTTGTGGTAGGCTGCTTCAAAGACAGTAAAACAACAGCCAACCCACCAATTGGGAAGAAAATACTTGCTTGATTCTCACCCGTCATGCTGGCTAGCTTCTTCCCAGAACTAGCAGGTTAGGATCAAACAAGATCCTAATCCCACATATACTGACACCAGGAAAGCAAGAAGGCAAGCAAGTAAAATGCCAGAAGTCATGTTAGGGGCACCGATATAAAAGTTAAAGAGCAGCCATGGAGATTTATGCTTGTAAAATAGTAGCTTACTAATTCTTTCTATTACAAGTTCAAGAGGAGTTGGGAAAACCACTGAGGGTCGTTACTTGGCAGGTAAGGAAGAAGCGAGCATGCTTTAATACAGTTTTGTTTTGACATTTTCTTGGGGACTCAGTTTTAAATTCAAGTTGTCATCAAGTCAAAAGTCTTCAGCAGCAGGACAGATTTTTAAAGTTACACTGTGGAAAAAATTACTGTTCTTTCTAAAGCTGCTGAATGTAACTGTTGAAAGCAAAACTTTGGTTTGGACCTGTTTGAAGAAAGACTCCCCTTTTCCCCTACAGAACAGGATGACTTCCACACGTGCGTATTTCTCTCACACACAGATAAATACAGATTCAAAGTCAGTATTTCTAGCGATACTTGAAACTTGTTAGGGTTGGTGTCACTCACTGCAAACATATCTTAAGGAATTTCACGCTCTTAATGCATATATAACAAACCATTTGACTAAGACAGCTAATTGGTGGCTATAAAAAACAACATACATTGCACAAGGAAACTGTCAAAATGTCAAAAGCTTTCTTTTTCTTTAACAAGCACCTCTTAAATAGATTTTTCTTTCTTTGCCATTTAGTTTTAGATTACATTATACAATGTATCATTGTGACTGACAGTAGTTAACATTTAGATATTGTTGACCTATGTGATGTGTCAGGTTTCAACAGACTCCTAAAGAAAGCTTGAAAATACTTCTATACAGTCAATGCAACCCAAGGACTCCATCTGCCCTGTGGATAAATATGGTATTAGCTAATGCTCTAAATTAACATGCATTAAATTTCCTGAGATGGTTGTTTGAAACATAAGTCTTCCTGGCTGGCAGACTATTAACGACCTAAATTTTCAACCAACTGAAGTTATAAATCTTTCAATGGTTTACTTGAATTACATTCTCTAGACCTCAGTACAGAAGCTTAACTAACTTTTAGGATCAAACCATTATAGTTCCAGATACCACAGATTTTCACATAATATGGGTGGTGACCAGAAGAACTAGCTAGCCCGCCTTATAACCCATTTTCAAGGTATAAAGTTGCACATCAGGTATAAATAACATGAGATCATAGGTCTAGCACAGGTTTTTACACTCCCTAGTCCCTGTTCTTATCTCTGTGGTTAATGAATTAAAATTCAAGTTTCTTTGAAAACACTTCTTTAAATATTTGCAGTTTCCCATGTATAAATAATTCTTTCACAGAAATGCATATACACATAAGATCAGTCATCCTGAGATTTGGGACTATTATGGAATGTGAAATCTGATTACACAAGAGAGAAGGTAAAATGCCAAGTCATATTAGCTCCACAAAGAGCTTTATGGAAATCACAGAATCACAGAATCACAGAATGGTAGGGGTTGGAAGGGACCTCTGTGGGTCATCTAGTCCAACCCTCCTGCCGAAGCAGGGTCACCTACAGCAGGCTGCACAGGACCTTGTCCAGGCG
>Ga0065711_1041412_pt1 | contig 16172 bp, 8 predicted proteins | sample Hoacrofraction12_FD_59098 | JGI IMG/M metagenome (GOLD analysis project Ga0065711, IMG submission 59098) | Hoatzin crop microbial communities from Cojedes, Venezuela - Epithelial fraction 12 v2 (version 2) | ecosystem: Host-associated > Birds > Digestive system > Esophagus > Crop | place...
TTTTTTTTTTTTTTTTTTAATGTGGCTTGGCTTCTATGCTGAAGTGTCTAATCCTTTGCATGAATACTCATTGAAAACCCTAGGTTTTGCACTCATAGTTCTGGGTTTTACCTGGGAGCCAGATGTCTTCTGCAGTTAAATTTGGCAATCCTTGGCTTGTTTGCTCAAAGTCCTTTTTGGGATCTAATCCAAAGTACCTGACAACACAATGAAAGCCTGAAATCTGTCTTCAAAAATCCACACATTACCAGCGCATGCAATCTCATTTCCTTGTGCTCTGTGTGACTACAGCTCTCACAGCTAGGGAGTCCTAGCTAAAAGGTAATAAACTAAATAGGACTTCCTTCCTTGTGAAGTCAAGATCACTTATATCCCACTTGAAATTATAGTAATTTTAAGAGTAAAGTTAGGTGATGTGAAATACATTAGCATTACTTTCTTAATGAGAATGTTTCATAGAAATTCTGACTCCTGTATTTGTGAGGAAGAAGTATTTTTCATAAATATTTCCTACTTCTACTAGTCTTTACAAGCTGCTCATACATTCTATCTGTGGAAAAAATCAAATTATTTAACCTATAGAAGTAGATTCAGTTAATAAATAAAAAAAATTCAAAGCAATAAAACACAATAAAAAAATCCAAGTAATACTAAAGAAAGAAAAATTAAGAAGAGAAGAGAAGTAATGTTCTTCTGAAATGTTTGGGACTAATGCAATAATTTAGTCAGGCTGCCAGTAGATTAGCTGAGCCCAGAAAAAAGGTTAATATCTAGCCATTCAAATTTTTGAGTGCAACATTTAATCTCTTAGTTCTTTTGCTGTGTGTTGTAGAGCTGGCCATTTCCATCAACGGACAAATAAAAAAGAGAGGGCATTCCAAACAACAGGTTATCTGAACTTCATTGCTTTTCCCATTACAAAGTTAAAGCTAGCTCCATTTATGTTACCATTCCCCAGACAAAGCCATCAGTGTTAGGAACCTGAAGATACAGTGAGAGACCTAAAAGCCTGTAGACTGATGTGTAAAGCTGAGAGATAAGAACAAGTCCCAATTTGAGATGCAAGTTTCTGCTTTTATAGTGTATCCGTTCCTGTTGTTTATTCAAGAATAAAATTTTTCACTTATACTTTATTTTGAAAAACTGTTTGGAAGCTACTTGAAGACAGAAAAAGGAGAGATACGAAAAAACAGCAGAAACAGTCATTACTGGGAATGATTTTACAAATCGTTGCTTATTTATTGGGTTGAATGATTGTACTATTTATTATATGTGCTTACAAAAAGTACTTGAATTGATCTTCATTAATCTGAGAACCAATTCATGAATGACAGAAAAAAAATTACATAATTAATTTCATATTTAAACCTTCCCCACAAAAGGTAACTGCATTTATAAATGAGTACAACATCAGAGGAGTTTAGGAAAATAGCAAAAAAGCAAAAGAAGAATTTAAAAGAAAATTTAAATCCAAGCTTTACAAAGGTGAAAAACTGTTTCCTGGAGGTTTCACATTTCTTGATACTTCTAGATTTAGTTCTCTTCAGTATTCTAGAAACTGGAGGAATGCACATGAAAGAACTGAATCTACTGCTTTGGATTAATAGGATCTGATTGTGGCTTTTTTTGAAGGTCAGTCATTTTTGAACCTATGGGCGACAGAAGTAACATATACACAAACTAAATCAAATTCACAAGTTAGTTTCTAGCCATATTTAGAATGGCTTAACACAGCTTGAGTTGCTTTATAGGGGTGAACATTTACTTTGTTCCAGAAGAAAGTGCCTGTGAATGATGAAAGCTGTTCATATAAGAGATGTGTCATGGGATGTCAAAAGAAATATGCACAATGTATCTAGTCTTTTCCATTCTTATCCTGTTGAGAGCTAGTCCACGAGACAGATCCACAGGAATTCAGGTTGGACACTTTTAAAATGCTTATATAAAGGCTTTGGACATGAGCTGGGAGGAAACTAGCAAGTCAGTGAATGAAAAAGAAGCTTTTATGTGCTATCTGCCAGCATTAAAGCCAGAAAACTGTAACACTTATGGCCTAAGGACCAAATATAGACAAATATCAAGCTTCGCTTTGCTCAGCATGGCTTCTGTAACTGTTGTAGCAGAGAGGTTATCGATATGACATATGAATGAAGGAGTTTCTGTTAGGTTACCTACTATGTAATATCTGACAGACAGAAGGCACTGATGTCAAAAGTACTACAGAGTGATCTGTGAAGATCATCTGAAATGAGATTTAAGAGAATAATTTCCACATAACACCTCAACACTTCAGTAAATTACAATGATAAAATATTTGAACTTTTTTTCAGTTTAAAACAAGATTTCTTATTACATTGCAATTATTTCTCTTTCACTCTTCATGAGGGCATGTTTGATTTCATACATGTTGCATCCTTTATGTTTATTTTATCTGTCATCTCCCAAACTTTTTGGAAGACAGATTTGTGAGTTCTTAGGCTACAATCTACCACTTCTTTTGCTGTTGACATCAATAGGGATGCATCTTTTCAAAAGTGCAATTTGACAACAGAACAGAACAGAATAGAATAGAATAGAATACAATACAATATTCTACTTGGAAAGGACGTACAATGATCACCTAGTCCAACTGCCTGACCACGTCAGGGCTGAACAAAAGTTAAAGCACATTTTGAAGGGCATTGTCCAAATGCGTCTTAAACACCGACAGACTTGGGGCATCAACCACTTCTCTGGGAAGAGAGAGGTGTTTGACCACCTTCTCAGTAAAGAAATGTTTCCTAATGCCAAGTCTAGACCTCTTCTGGTGCAGCTTTGAACCATTCCCATGTGTCCTTCGCTGGATCCCAGGGAGAAGAACTCAGCACCTCCCTCTCCACTTCCCCTTCTCAAAAAGCTGCCAAAAGTAATGAGGTCTCCCCTCAGACTCCTTTTCTCCAAACCAAACAAGTTCAGAACCCTTAGCTGCTCCTCACAGGACATGCCTTCCAGCCCTTGCATCAGCCTTGTTGCCCTCCTCTGGATACATTCCAGGACCTTCACAACCTTCTAAAGCTATTAACTGCGTAGTAACTTTATTATTTCTCAAAACTGAACGTGAAATGTTAAGATAGCTACTAGTTTATACAGTTTTATAGAATGCATTCTATCTAAAACAGCACTTAAGTCTGAATATTAGCTAGGGATTCCAACACAAATTTTAGAACAGCTTGAAACTGGAGGCATGGAGAAAGAGAGTAAAAGGAAACAGGGGTGGGAGAAACAAGAAAAAAAGATAATAAGATCTGAAACGGCTTCTAATATCGCTTTTTTTCTTTTCCTCTGTCTTTTCGTGTCACAACTCAGCAACAAAGAATGTGGAGAAAAAGCTGTTATCTTTACATGCTCGTTTGATGTCTTTCTGGTTTTTTTAAAACCAGCATGGATACACATTCCTGTATTGCTCCTTTCTTTCATTTCCAAAGATATGTCTTTTCTTCCATTTTCAAAGGTTCATAAAATTCTCTGATGCACCACATAGGCTAAACTATCCAGCTCTATACAACTTATTAGAAATGCATATTGCTTGGAGAACTTGCAACATATTTGCTGATATTAAACATTTCCTTTTAAACAGTAAAATGTCTAGGTAAATAGCAATCCTCTGTACTGTTTGGCTTAGTGGAAAATTTTATGAAACTTGAAAAAGATTAAGGAAAATAACAAATCTATTTCTTTTCTCATGTGACTAAGCTTTTAAAATAAAGATGTTTTAAATTTATGACTACAGAATACTTTGAAATTGTACCCAGGATTCATAATATAAACAAATTTCTCATTTTACAAGCAGAGAAAATAAATAGATTAGATGCCATTGCTAGAAGGATGAGAATGTATTAGTGACTTTGTGGATTTTTGAACTCTGTAGCAAACACCAAAGGAAGTTTTCCTTATACTGTTACAAGCTCAGACTGGGTTTTAAAATTAATTAAACACAGCTCTGTCAAACTTAATTCATACTCATAGAACTTCTAAGTCAGGTGTGGCATTACAAGATTCTAAATGCAATGCCCTCAGAGTTCCCTATTAATAAAAGCAAAATAAGAGGGATTCGTTTTTTTTCCATGCAATGTAACGAAATGAGTGAGGGGTTACATGAACTAAACATACAGCGGCACTGGTAGAAGGGTCACTCTACTCTGTTGCCTTGGAGCAGTGAGACCAGCTAGTCCTGTAGGAAGAAACACTTGCATATTTATGCACCATTCTCCATTTCAGTTGACCTTTCTAAACATGAAAATCCATTAGGATGAGTTCAGCTTATTAAAAATATAATAATAACAATCATATCAGAAACAATCTAAATTAATAATTTGTATTTTCTGTTCAGTATATAGTGAAACTTAAACTAGCTTTTGATTCAGTGGATATCTGAATGTGGCTCATAAGTAGATGCTCATACAGATGTTGCTTATATATATTCCATAGTATTTGCTCATGCTGCAAGTAGAATATTTTTATCTCTAGCTAAAATAATAAAAATAAAAAACCAAGCAGATTTGTTGCAAAATACCTTGCTTGCTTGACATTTTAATGTCTTGTTTGTGTACCATTCATAGGTAGTTGGCATATTATCATTCAATAGTTTTTGAATAGACTATTTTATTTAACAAAAAACTGCAAGATAAATTAACTATTCTTTTTATTTCTTTAAATGTGCATTTGGTTGTTCCCAGCACTTTTTAAGGTACAACAAAGACATAATATGTACTGCCAAGAAAACATCTTTAAGCTTCCAACTGATGTTACTCATGAACAGCGTACATCTTGGAGGTCTGGGAAGTGCTTGTCTCTTTGTGTTCCTTTCATCATTACAGAATTTGCTTTATGCTATAAACATCAAAATGATTTGAAGATAAAATTAGCATAACTAGTGAATAGTATCTGAACCATATGAAAGGAACGAGGTGGATGTCACCCTTAGCACTCTGTCAGATTAGCAATTGAGATTGCTAAACCAGTTAACTTTTTATGCTCTTTAGTAACTGCTGTAATTAAGTAAATTACACTGGTCCATGTGCTGGGGTGGTTGCCTACTGTAAAAAACACAAATAAATACAAAAAACCCATACTCCCTCACCCCCCAAATCTGTAAGATATGGTGAAGATGAAGTAAGATCCTCTGCGCTCAGGCAAACAGAATCTTTTTTTGACAATATTTTACACTGTTTAGTGGAAAAGTACGAAAAATAGGTTATCAGCATGGCATGATTACCATTATCCTAAATAGTGCAATAGATCATCAGCATTATATTTTCAAATAACTTCCATGTTATTAGTGTAACAGACTTTTGAAAAATGGGTACTGAACACAGTAAATCCACAAACGTATTGCAATGATGAGTCATTGGTTCAATTTTCGTTCTAACAGATAGCATCACTCTGTATAACAGGGCACTTCAGAGGTCGGAAGACTCTAGAGAGAAAATAAGGTGATATGCTCAAGGCTATATTTATTGTCGGGGCTGGAACTGAAAACTAAGAGAAAGCAATGATCATAGGTCTGTTGGCATGCTTTGTAGATCTGGTACTAAGGCAGTGGTTACTATTTTTCAAATCTAGTAATATCTCCAGCTGACAGTGACTTGCTTCCAGTCACTTTGGGACCTTAGTGAAATTATCAGAGGTAGTCTGAAACATGTGGAATAGCACATTTCTTTTTACGTCAGTCTACACCCAGGTAACAGGGATAACTCTTCTACAGACTTGCTTCTGGCTGGGATCCTGAAAGACCTGACAACAGATCTTCTGACTGTGTAACCCATTCTTGCTTGTAAATGCTTAATGACTACATACAGGAATTACTCATTTGGCTTATATTGTTTGTTTTTTAAACCTCTGCATGATACAAAAAGTTACATATTTTTTAGACAAAATTGTCACTGAGTATTATCTCCCATTATACTTTTTTTATTCTAAACAAGAGACCATGATTTTATTTGAAAACTTAAATATATTTTCTAAGAAGACCATTTCAACTGTTAAGGTAAGTGTTAGGAAGAAGTTTTCTGATCTTAACCAGGTAAGTGAACAAAAGATGAAAAGTCTTCAGTGTAGTTTGTAAGAATATTATGCAAACCTTACACTGCAAAGCTTCATTGGTTTCATATTAATTTAGCGTCGTGTCTTAATTTTATAATAATTATTAAGAGGATGGTCTTTTTATCTTTTTTAATAGTTTACTTAGTATATTTTTATACAATAACATCATATCAACAATATATTTTCTTTCATATGCAAAAGTAGCTGTCAGTAAAGCAAACTTAACAGTTTGGGAGTAGCACCCTGGTTCTGGGAGTGAGGCAGAGAACACAGAGCTAAAAGACCTGGTAAGCTATTGGGCAAAAATGGATTCAGAGGTAAACTTCACCTTGTATTAAGAACAGTCTGCTGAATTAGCCAGAGTGCTTGCTTATTTCTCCAGACAACCCACGGGTTATGCACATGAAAATATATCTCCAATTTTAGAATCACAGAATCATGGAATGGTGAGGGTTGGAAGGAACCTTACAGATCATCTGGTTCCAACCCTCCTGCCATGAGTTTGTTAAATAAAAAAAATCAACAACATGTTCTTAGGCAAACAAGTGAAAGACAAAAAGAAAAAAAAAACACCGGGAAAGCCTTAAAGGACAATTGTATTGCTGTAGACCTGTTATACACTAAAAACTATCACATCTCTCAAAATGCTGTTCCAAGCATTGGAAACTGTTCCAAGACACTGCATCTCACCTAATTATGAGAAAAGGAGACGAAATCTTCCTATAAATGTTTTTTGTGGTTTTATGTGATTTATTTACTTACATTATATTGCAAACACACATTTCGGGAAAAGTTATTGTAATGACTGCAATATTAACTACTCAGTGACTTTCCAATGATAAAGGTACAATTGCCACAGCAACTAGCAACGTTTGAAGACTACCTCAGGAATGTTCCTCCAAAACTAAACACTGGTGCTTTTTCAAATATGGTATCTTAAAAGCTAATCTTTGAACAAGTATAACCTGAAATCTGAATGAAATTAAATAATCCCAGAAAAAAAAATAATTATAACTGCCTCTTTGATTAAGAAGTTTCAGGACAACATCCAAATGATAGTGATTTATCCACTATATCTACTTTCTTCCTGCCTTTGTCTCACCAAAAACAAAGTACGAAGGAGTCCTGTACCACAGTGGTGTCCTATCTGAGTAAAGCAATATTGTCTGACTCAGTATTGAGTAACACAGCGCCCACCCATTTCAACCCATAGACCAACTGACAGACTATTCAGTTGGTCGAATTTCTGTCTACAATGCAAAGAGCTTGTCGTGCTACTTTCTCTGTCTCAAGTATTGCATGTCTAACATTGTCTAATTAGGAAAAAATATCATTATAGATCAATAATAGGCACTAAAGCACAATGTTTCATATTTCTGTAGATTTCACTAAATTTGTAAGATGTTGGCTTTCTAGGTAAAAATATCTTTTTCATGCATTTTTTAGCAATGTTTTCAGGAAGGAAGAAAATTTCTCTTTGGGATACATTTACTATGTAGAGAACAACTCCATTTCTTTAACCTATTTCTTATTACAGACCTTCTGATTAAAAGGATTCTCTATTTTTATACTACCTCTCATGATATTTGATATACCCTACTCAGACTTACAGTGTATTAACTTTGTACACCTGAAACACCAGGAGAAAAGTTTTTCTCTGCAAACCAACAGATGTTGATGTTTTGTTATGTTGAAAACACAGAGCACCGTGACATTCTCATATTGCCAAAATGTAACTATTCTGAGATAAAATGGTTGTTTCATAAATTAGAACTTTTTGTACTGCTGTACTTCCTCAGCATTTTGAATTTAAAAATCTATTATGGTAGAGCCACCAGAAAGATACAGGCTGCAGTTAGAGTCTAGATCTGTATTGTCCGTCTTAAAGGCAAAAATACTCACTCTTTTGAATACTAAAGCTAAACACTTACTGACCATGTTTCAGATTCATAGGACTAATAAGATGCATTCTTCCTTTCCTATATTTAAAACATGAGAGTCCTTAGCATACGAGCTTCTGTGGTTAAGTCTGAGCATTTGTAAAGCCTGAAAGGGACCTGGTTACAATTCAGAACATATACTTTGATCTCTGAGAAATTAACGTCTGAAGTTAAGCAAGTAACAGATTTAGCCATACAAGCATAATATGTTAGAATATTTTGTAGTGATACGATTTTAAAGATCAAAGAGGCCATTTAAGAGAATACAACTGTCAATCCTCAGTAAAATAATACCCCTTCCCTTTTTTTATAAAGATTTTCTTTGAAGGAAAGAGTTACCCATTGCAATTAGTTAGTAGAAAAAACTCCTCTCAGTACATCTGATAACACAAAATTATTAATATACTGTGATCCTAGGAGTAATACAGTACCTTAAGAAAGTATGATCTCTGTTTACTAATCTGTTGAAATACGTAGAGAATTTTGCTGAAAGAGCTGAAAGCTGAAAACTGAGCCTTTGAAAAACAGAAAGAAGTGACTCACTGTTGGGAGCCAAAAGCTGAAAATACTGTCTTTAAGAAGCAAGTAAATGACTCACTCGTGAAACAGAGAGCAGCCAATTTTCTTGATCACAGCACTGGCTGGCAAAAGAAAGTGGAAATTATACTCTGGAAACCGAACATCTGTACAGTGTATATGAGTAAAGTGGATTGATACGTCAACTTGAAAACTGAAGTCTTCGTATCCTGTCTTTGAACTTCTACAGTAGCATCCACTTCAACTATAAAGAGTAGTTCTGCTTACAGCAATGGCACCCTTTAAAATATTTTAAGTTAAAATGTAATCTACTGGAAACATGGCAGCATAGTCAAACACTATTACAATGGGGATCAACAGAGTTGCCGCACAACAGACCACATATACAAAAAGTGAAAACCTGCACTACGGTCCTCCTTAGGTTGCCCTCCGGAAAGCTAGCATGCTTCAGTGCTCTACACCATTCATAACAGCAAATTATTTTACCTGAGTTAGTGTAATTTTTATTTACCCAATTATAAACAAAACTCCCTAAGCAAACAAACAAGGTACAGCTCTCTAAAACCTGTTGTAACTACCATGCTCATCAGTAAGAAACCTGATCCCTTTCACTAGAGAGAAAAGGAATCTTAGAAATAGCTCCTGTTCAGTTTTATTTAAGTTCTGAATTCTATGTCAGAAACCCAAATCACAAAAAGCTTCTCAAGTTGAATGATAAAAGACATGCTTGTACTTAAAGATGAAGTATTTGGTGGTCTACATAGTCTTTAATTTTGTCAAAAATAATAAAGATACAAAATGATAAAATATACCCCTGAATGGAAAGTAAAGATTTTTTAACAGCATGTATTGTTTTGTAAAGTTCAATTTCAAAACAGAGAAGTTATTTTTGGTATCATGAAACTCTTTGAATCTAGTTTGTTCTAGTTACCAGAATCCTTGAAAAGCATCAAGGACATAATCATAACGCCTTGCCTTTTTCCTGAACAATTTTTTATGAACAGGAAGGTTAAAGTAAATAAATAGAACTATTTGGGAAGAGATACTCCAAGTCAAAAATTTGAAAAACATCAAATACTCAGATTCCTTATGGCAAATATAAATATTTCTGTACCACTGTATAACTGAGTCTATAAGAGACATCTGGATGTAGTCTTGTCTACTCCCTCACACCAAGAGAAGACTTCAGGAAATCAAACACTACTCCAAACACAAATAATTTAAAAAAAACCCCAATCAATTTTTTAATGGAAACACCTCAGCTCTACGTAGGTGATGATTAAAATTCCACATAATCTCTGTTTACATAAGCATTAAGCAGGCTGGAGGAAAAAAAATCCATCCTATACAGTATGCTATTCAATTAAGCTGACAAATATAAAGTATGCTATTCCATTAAGTTGACAATATCCTCCCTAGAACCACTGTCTAGTTCCCCATAGCACATCTCTTTGGGTAGGGTTTCTGCGGCTGCTTTCAGCCTAAGCAGGGCTTCCAAGTCCTTAGATGTTCCTGGAACTGCCTCCTCCGTGTCATATTTCCTGTTCGAATTTTATTTTGTGCACCTCTCTGTCTACTGAGTGGCCACGGTCTGGATATAATTTTTTTCCCATGTAATACTTTTTCTAGTATCTGCTCTGTAACAAAACTATTCATGTGAGAAATAAATGCACATACTTCCTTTTCAAGTTTTTATGGAGATTACAGAGATTCATTGCAACTAAGGCATACTTCAGCTCAGCCTTGCAAGAGTTCAGGGTTCAAGTAAAGTACCAATGTATGCAGGTCACTAGAAAGTGAATGGAGTTACCAGGTCTCAAATAATCTACAGTCTCCAAGGATGTAATATTAAAATGAAACTTAACACACAGAACAAGGAACGGGTGAGAATGAAACTTTCCGAGTAAACTTTGCAAAAATTTCAAAAGTGCAGATACTTGAAAGTAATAACAAATAGAAAGCTGGACAAATCTAATAGCCATGAAGATAATTTTCCTACCACTTTTCACTAAAAACACAGTAAATTGTCTGGCTTAGCATGCCCTGATTACATTTGCACGTGACAGCTCCAGTGTACAGTTACTACTAACATTATGAATTCATCTGCAATTTGAAGGCGTTCAATGCAGAACTTGCATCTATATGAGCCCACCCTATACAACAAAGCTTATATCTGCGAAAAATCTGTTAATATTCGAAAGAGAGAAGTCAGTATCTTTGGAGCTGGTTATCTAAACTTTTCCACTCATCTTCGTTTAGATTCACTACTTGAGAAAATAAGTCTGATTTTTCAGGGATGCTATCTTGTGAGAAAGAAAATAGGCCCATTTTATTTATTCTTACAATATGAATAATGGTAATTTAACTTTCTAAAATTTTGCACTGAGATTTTCTTTGTTATTAAAAGATAGACAAAATGTGACATCTGGGATGGTTTCACTGTCTCTTTAAGAATTCATAGTTTATTCTAATTGAATTTCCCATATTTTTGTATGTATCAATTTTTTTTATTAATCTCCCATCTGTGTAAAAAAAGAGTAGATTCAGTACCAAGATGCACATTGTAAAAGTACAAAAATACAATAGCTTTTTTTAATATCTGCCATCTAAAAAGCTTTTTTCTTTCATTCAGAAAGGATGGATTTACTCTCTTTCACCTCCCATGTTCTAAATAAGTCTTGCCTTCTTACTTTTACTGTCTGTGTTTAGGCATTAATTATCTAAATTTGTTGTTGGAGAATGAAAACATATCAGTATTTTACCTATTTAATGACAGTCTCACTTTTAAATTAGATGAGATACGTGTGAACGTTCATAAACAGATTCTTTGGAATTGATACTGACATACATCCTGTGTCTTTGAAAACTGAGGAGTAATTTAAACAATTTAGAGTTGTTGTGAAATGTTCGTCTTAGCAATTTGATGAACTATCTATATAATAGAAGAAAAACAACAGACCCATTAATTAGCTCAAAAGTCCATATCAATGTATTTACTGTTTCATGAAGTTTGAGCTCTACAAAAATGCACAGAAATAGGATTACAAGTGGGATTTCCTATCTGTTTTTTCACAATAATTATGTCTTGGTCCAAATGTTTATGCTTCTGATTCATCTAGACTCAGCCCTTATCAGGTCAACTCAGTTTTGATTTCATTAGGGATGAGCATACGTCAAACATTGTTGCCTGAGTTGAGACTCAAATTTTCAGAGATCCACAAAATCTAAACTACAGTGACCTGAAGTAACGCTGATGCTTGTCACCTCAAATGAATATCAACAAAAGCATTGGTATGGCAGAGTTTATAAGGAAAGCAAAAACTCTGTTGTTATGACTAAACAAACCCAGAGGCATCCTGTTCTGGGTTGGATACAGACTTCCTTTGGATAGATAATATTTAGTGAGCTGACTTTTAAGTTCCCTCTTGGATCTTGAATGGCTGAGCCTTGACCACGTTTTGACTTATTGCTGTTTCTTGCTACACATTCATTGTCTCTCTCTGTCATCCCAGGGTGATTCTCTGTGAAAAATCACAGAGCAGATAGAATGTGCATTACAAAGCCACTGGCTAAGGTCTTTCACTGTGTATTTTTAAATAAAGACAATCCAAATAGATGATCAGTGTTTAAATTTTTCTGGATGTTCTGGATGCTCCTGCTCAAACCTAATTTCATGCAGCTCCTTAACAACCCTCCCCTTCACTCTCCAGAGACCCCTCCAGTTCTCCTGACGTGAGGTAGCTCTCCCACACAACAATGCTCATCATCATTTATTTCTCTTCTTAAGACCTTCTCTCTCCAATAGCCTCTTCTCTTCTGTGAGCCAGTCTAAGCCTATATTATGTTATTCATAAAGTCTCTTTTGGAAAATAGTCTGCTACCTTCTGTGATTGCTTCTTTTAAAATTAGATCTGCCCAAAACAATAATAACAAGGCCACAGCAGCCACCCTGTCAAGTTACTTTTTAACCCTACCCTACATCACATTGACAACAGGTTAGATTCACAGCAGATTTGATTCATTCAGGTCACACTAGCATTTCTACACAGAAATCTGTTTTCAGATAACTCCTAGTCAGTTGGGGGGTGTGCACATGCAATTACTTCCTCTAACCAGAAGCAGTTGTATGTACTAGCTCAGCTAGTACGCTGTGGTGCAGGCTGTGCAGAAGCCTAATAGTGCTACCACTCCAGCCACAGTTGTTGGAATTGAAATACAATAGGTAAAGCTTACACAAAGAAAGATATGCTTGTACTTTGCTCCTGAGGAGGACAAAGAAGCCAACCATTACATACTTTAGTAACTCCTTAATAGCAGTCTTCAGTCACAAACCTTATATCAAAATGCAGCAAAACGTCAAGGAAATCTGAATAATATTTCAGGAAGCATGAAATGTTTAAAAGAGAAAAGCACCTTTCTGACAGTTGAGCTGGAAGTGCACTACAGTTCAGGCAACAGAACTGAAAAAGGCATAATCAGCCCCTGTGCACTATTCAACCTTCTTTATTTAAGAGTAGAAAAAAAAAACTTGTAAGGCTTCATGAAGTGAAGAAAAGGTTGCACATCTCAGGCAAATTGTACAAACCATCAAAAGTAGATGCACTTTTCATAATAGTTGGTATAATAGTTGGCATCCTTTTCAGTTTGCAGCATGGAAATGCATTTTAATTGTAAGCATCTCATGGTGCTTAAGAGGTTATCACAGAATTAACATATTGAATTAAATCTGAAGTGCCCTTAAGCTTCAGGTTCTTAATCAGTATCAAACCCATAAAGATCTTGCTTTTCAGTCCTGTTGAAAACAAAAACCACTTTTAAAATATATGAAATATGATACAAAAACAAACAAGCCCCCAAATCCTTCCTTAAATGTTTAACATTTTTTGAAACATTGAGAAAGATCACTACATTCACACAAAATACACTTTTTGAAATTCCTGAGTTAATTCCATGTCTTGCAGGGTTTCCTTAAAAGGATCCTTCTTTCTAAGGACCTTGTACTTTTCCAAATTCTGCAAAATACAACAACGTTGTTCCTACAATAGAGGGGGGTGTCCCTATTCTGAACAAGGAATTACCCAGCAGTCAGTTTTACAGCCGAGTAAAATAGGACATCTTTCCCTTAGTCTTCTCTGCAGTACTTAGTGGAACGATTCTGCTTCCACAAAAAGTATATAAAATATCTCTACAAAAGTTTTGTATTATGTTCAGACTTCAATGGTTTTAAACGTCAAATGCTGCACAAGTTACTATATATAAATCCTCCAAAACACTCTGGATTTAATGCATGCACTCTTCCTGTCTTTAAAAGTCACATTTTCTGACCTAATAAAACATTCTTTGCTTGACAGAGGACGGAATGTTGTAGTAGAGTCTGCCAATGTGATTCAGGTATTTTTCTATAAATTTCTGTTGGTTTCAGTAAACTGAAGTATTTTGGTTGCCTTCCCCAGCACACTATCTGGGTTTAGGGGCTAGCTTGTCCCAGCAGTGGATCCAGCACCTCTGCCTCAGCAGTTTCACCTACTACAAAACTACATTTTTGACTTGCCAGAGCAATCTAATGGCTACAGTATCAAATGCTTCTGCCACTCTCTTCTGTGTCATTTTTCTTCCAGAGGCTCAGCACTCTGTTCTCCTTTGTAGGCTGTTTCTTCTCACAATACCTTTCTTATTTAGAAGCTCCGTGGTCTGAGCAGGAGGCCAGCTGATGGGGCTGTGTCTGTTCCAGACGACTCCTGCTCAGCCCCATCACATTGCAGGGGGTTCCATTTCTTCTCCTGAAGAGTTCAGGACAGAAAATATTTTTGTTCTGTTTGGTAGAAAGAGTTCTTGTAAAAATTTACATTTAGTTAGGGAATAGTAAATCTTTATTGTTCTTAACTGTCAAGATCCCTCTTCCTCCCTTTTCCATTTTCTACTCCTCAAAATTATAGTCCAATATAGAGGTAGAGATACAACTCTATTAACTCCCACATTAAAAATTGACTTCTTTTCCTGAAAAATAAGTTTAATAACTGGCATTAAAATAACATTCTTAAATAATATAAATTTATTCAGATAGTGACAGACACCAGCATGTCTTTCTAGCATTAAATCTCTGTTAGGAATACCTTTGTATGTAGACAGAACATGAAAGTTTGCAATCCTCTTTTTTTTTTTTCTGAGTCCCCACATATTTTTCCCTAATGTCATTATCAATAACTGCAACAATATCCCAAGTAAAAATTATGTACGTTCGTTGGTATTAGAACATTTAAATGATGAGACCACTTGAGAAATACCTTCTTGTAGTGTTAAAGACGAATGATCATACATCAAGATGGAGGGAACTGTTGCAAGCATATGTGCTTTCACAGTAACATGAGGTTAATAGAGTAGCAGCCAAAAAAAAGTCATTATATATTTTAGCATAAAGGTAAAATGGGAATGCTTTCCCTCGACCCTAATCTTGACCTGGAACTAAAATGCTGTTCTTCTGAAAGATCCAGTGTAATGTGAACCTTAAATTGTAGAATTATTTGAACCACTTGAATAGCGCAAAAGTCAAATATCGCCCTGTTCTGTTTTAACTTGGATAAAAGCCAGGTGCCTACCAAAACCGCTCTGTCACTTCCCAATCCTCAAGTGGACAGGGGAGAGGAAAAATGATGAAAGGCTTGTGGGTTGAAACAAGGACAGGGAGAGATCACTCACCAATTACCAATCAAATCAGAGTAATATAATGAGAATTAAAACCAGATCTTAAAACACCTTCCCTCCACCCCTCCCTTCTTCCCGAACACATCTCCACTCCCATTTCTCTCCCTCCTTCCCCCAGGCGACACAGGGGGACGGGGACTGGGGGTTGCGGTCAGTTCATCACAAGTAGTCTCTGGCGCTCCTTCCTCCTCAGGGGGAGGATTCCTCACACTCTGCCCCTGCTCCAGTGTGAGGTCCCTCTCATGGGAGACAGTTCTTCACAAACTTCTCCAAAGTGAGTCCTTCCCATGGGCTGCAGTTCTTCACAACCTGCCCCAGTGTGGGTCCCTTCCGCAGGGTTCAGTCCTTCAGGAACAGGCTGCTCCAGCATGGGTCCCCCTGCTCTAGCATGAGCTGCTCTCTCCATGGGTCAGCAGGTCCTGGCAGGAACCTGCTCCAGCATGGGCTCCTCACAGGGTCACAGCCTCCTTTAAGCATCCACCTGGTCTGACGTGGGGTCTCTTCCACAGGCTACAGGTGGAGATCTGCTCCACCAGGGACCTGCATGGGCTGCAGGGGGACAACCTGCCTCATCATGGTCTGCATCACGAACTGCAAGGGAAGACTTCCTGCTCTGGCATCTCAAGCACCTCCTCCCCCTCCTTCCTCACTGACCTTGGTGTCTGCAGAGATGTTTCTCTCACATGATCTCACTCCTCTCTCTACTGCTGCTTCACAGCAGTTTTGTTTTTTTTTTTCTCCTTCTTAAATATGTTATCACAAAGGCGCTTCCACCTTTGCTGATTGTCTTGGCCTTGGGCAGCGGCAGGTCTGTCTTAGAACTGGCTGGCATTGGGTCTATCAGACTTTGGAGAAGCTTTTAGCAGCTTCTCACAGAAGCCACTCCTATAGTGTCGCCCCTCCCCCCCCCCC
>Ga0065711_1041414_pt1 | contig 16171 bp, 17 predicted proteins | sample Hoacrofraction12_FD_59098 | JGI IMG/M metagenome (GOLD analysis project Ga0065711, IMG submission 59098) | Hoatzin crop microbial communities from Cojedes, Venezuela - Epithelial fraction 12 v2 (version 2) | ecosystem: Host-associated > Birds > Digestive system > Esophagus > Crop | place...
AATTCTTAGCAGTTTGGGATTTGTTCATCCATTTCCCGCATCCTTGGTGCTGGCATTACCTGCCTGATGACAAGAAGACAGAAAAAGCAGGAGGGCTCTGGGAGATGCTGCCCAGCATCACATAGGATGGGGTACCCGGGGGGTGGGACAAGACAGGGGTTGAGACGTGGGCAGCTCATGGAGCTCCTCTCCAAGACAAGCATCTCCCCCTCTGAAGCAGCAGTCACAGTCCAGCACATCACCATGCTCCGTTTCAGGAGCGATTTTCCACCTCGTGCTTGTTTATTTTGTCGTGAACTTATCTGGTACTGGAGAAGATCAGCCCGTCTGGCTCTCTGCAATGCGAAGGAGAAGGGCTTTCCCCCTTTTTTCCCTTTCTTTTCTTCCCCACCCCCTTTTTTCCTTTTTTTTCTCCCGTTTCTTTTTTTGCGTTTCCCCACTCTTGCCACTCACCACCAGGATGTCATTCCTGCTCCTGTTCTTCTGCAGGACCTGCTCCCGCACCACCAAGGCCACAAGCACTTAGGAATTTTGGCAGGGCTTTCCCACCAGGAAAACCTCGGGGGGCAGATGGGAGAGAGGCACGGAGGGAGTTAACATCAGGGGAAGTCTGCAGGCAAAAGCTCCAAACCTGGATAACCAGACCCTCAAATACGAGTTAAGTTCCCTGACAAGCTACAGAATAAATAAAGCAGCAACCCAAGTTCCTTGATGTTCCTTCTCAGAAGACCTCAGATCCACCCCCTAGGTTATGGGTGGGTGTCTTACAGGGCTGTGACAGGTCGTAAAAAGTCAGAGCAACCCGCACATCTGATGCACATGGGTACTTTTGGGGTCCCTACATTTTGGTTTTGATATAGTCCTTTGAAAAAAAAAAAGCAATTTACAGTTCAGGGACCTCTTGAGCCACGGATGGCTCTGAAGAGGTGATTCCCCATCAGCCGGAGGATAATGAGAAAAAATACTGGCTGCACCGTCTTCGTTGAGATGGGTGAGGGCAGGGGGAGTTTGTGCAAATATTTATTGAGATAATTAAAGCCATGGGGAAGTGGGTCTGAGGAAGGAGTGGCCAGGAGAGGGACCTCTGACATTCCCATGGACCAGGAGCCGCAGATGGATGGGGCTGGCTGGAGGGATGCGGGATGCTCAGGGTGCCTGGGCAGATGAAGGGCAGGTAGGGATGACCAAGGATGGGACTTTAGCACACACTCACCTCCCACAGCCTCCAGACATTGTCGAAGGACTTGAATACTCGCTGGAAGGAGAAGCAAAAGCAGGGAACCAAGGAGTGAATAACACACGGGCCTTTTCCTTCTGAAAGATGAGAAAAGCAAACCCCGGGTCAGAGACAATGCTGTATTTTAAGGGCAAACAGGAGAAGCTGCGAGCCATGGGGATGGGTGGCAAAAGCCAATCTGGCCAGAGAAAATCAGGCTTTTAAACCTGGAGGAGAGGGAACATTTTCCACCCAAGCAGCGTTGGCTTGGACATGGGCATGGCTGGCTTGTGGAGGACACCTCAGGAGACCTCAACGGCTGCAGCTTCAGGTCCTTCTTCATGCAGCTCACTAGGTAAAGGAGATAAACTCAGAAGACCAAGCGCAAAGGGTTAAGGTCTTCCAGAAACTCACCACAGAGCCATCTCAGGAGGGCCAAGATGCATGACCCCTGCTCAGTGGCCCTGACCCACGTCATCAGCATATTTAGCAGGTTTAGGTGACCTGCCAGTCGCTGTGCAAACATTTACTCTCCTTTGCTGGCTTCCCCTTGAAATTATGGTGCTGGATCTAAGAGGGTGTTTTCTGCTGGGTCTAGGGGGTGCTGAGGAGGGCTTTAGACTCATCCGGGTATTTTGCAAAGGTAGGATCCATAAAAGGAACCGAGGTCTTCAGCATGAAGAAGCTCTTCCCCACACCTATGTTCACCACAGAGCTGTGCTCCTGAGGGACATGGAAAGCAGGAACCCAGGGCAGGGAAATATTCCATGGCCCAGCTTGTCCATCACCACAAAGCCCAAAGCCCTGATAGTAGGGGATTTGACCCCTTTACTACAACTCCATCCACTGCAGGGATCAGCACTGCCAGGGGAAGTTGGATGAGGGCCATCCCAAACTGATGCTCATGGAGAGGTCACCGGGAGAAGGGACCATGCCTGGTGGGGGGCAGATGGGAGCTGAAGGCTGTAGGTGGCTGTTTGCCCCAGGGTGGAGGAGCATCAGGCCAGGAGCAATTATGGACTTTCACCACCTTGACTGTTTGATCCAAGGAATAAGCACCCAGAAACTTACTGGTTTCTTGAGGAAGAAATGGAAGAGCCAATAGACCTCGTGTTCCCTCTCAACCATGAGACGGAAGAGCAGAAGCATCTTGTGAAAGCCTTGCAGGTACTCTGCTGGGTGAGAGGCCACCCAGACCTGCTCATTATGCTGGAGGGCAGAGATGAGATTGGCACTGCCAAATGCCAGTGGGAAAGGTCCTCCCTAGAGACGGCTGGGGGCCGTGCATGACCCAGTCCCCCCTGCCTGCTTACCAGCCTCTGGGTTGCACAAGTAGCTCAGCAGAAGGATCTTCTCCTTCTGCTTCTTGTCCACCATGCTTTGGCCTCTTCTCATGTGCAGTCTCTGCAGGCCCAAGCCTGGAGGGAGAGATGTCAACCCAAGTTGGACATGTGGAGCAGAGTGTTCATACCAGGCTGATTCACACCATCACATCCCACATACCTAAACACCCTGGGGGAAAACCTTTACGGGCAAAACAATCTTGAGAGAGGGCAAAGCTGATTTCCTTACCTGGAGGACTGAAAGAGGCTCCAAGACAGCCCCCTCCTACCCTGATTTTGACCCCAGATTTCCTCCTGGTCCGAGAGTCCCACCATCCCTGCTGCCCTGAAGTTTTGCCTGCACGCTTATCTACGTCTACAAGAAGTTTTAGCTCTGAGCAATGTGTAGAACTCCCATCGGCTCTCTAAGCAGGTCACTTTGTGCAGAAAGTTGGAGAGTGATTTCTTCTTTACCCAGTCGAGGGAAAAAAAGGGAGCAAGGAGATGTATCTTGCTGAAGGCGTGACATTTTCCTAAGGTCTTCTCCAGCTGGTCGCAGCATCTTTCATTTCTAAAGCAGCAACTTTGTCACAGCAAGGCACTTGGAAAAAAAACCCCAACCCTTACCTTCTTGCTTCGACTGCGTTGATTTATGCAGGTTACATTGATTTGTAACATAAATTTTGCAAGATCATATAGTATTCCTTTTGTTGTACAACTTGGAGAAACCTAAATGGGAATCTGAATATAATAAAGCTCTTCGATGAAGTAAGCTCCTTTCATCCACAAAAAAAACAGGCCCAGAGGTGCTCTCCTGGCTCCTAGTTTCTCTCTAATGACATCTCTATCTCCTGTCTTGCTATATATAATTCCCTCTCGCTGGGTCACTCGACCCATCGCTGCAAAGCTGATGGCTCCAGGTGATGCTGTAGCAGGTGCCAGCTCTAGCAGTCAAAAGCTGCAGCTCACACTGAGAAAAGAGGTAGAAAAATGCCATAAATTGGAGAAGCTGTGGGGATTTTAAGGTGTTCAGAAATACAATGACATGTGCTGAGACTGGACCAGCCAGGGGGTAGCACGAGTGGCTCTTGGTGGGTTGCCATCCTTTACCACTGTGGGGCAAAGACACCCATCCCAGTGTCTCAATTTCGTAAAAATCCAGCATTGATAGTCCTGATCCTGCTGTGGGTAACGGAATGGAGGGAGGATTTCACTGCAGCCTCTTAACAGTCCCAGCACACAATTCCAAGAGCATTTTAGGGTGATGCAGGACCTTCGTATGGCCCTTGGTGGCGTTGACCCCATCCTTCCTGCAAGGACTATTTGTCTGCTGGGTTAGGGAGCTGACCAGCCTTGCAGCTAGCTCTGTGCACACCTACAGGGTTAGTTTTCCTGCAGATGGCTGGACAATGAAACTCCAGCCATCGTAACCCTGCCGGGGACCCCACGCTCCCCTCCTCGCTACCATTGGTGCTTACGGACGAAACTGCAGACTTGGAAGAAACCCCTGTGCTGCACCTCCAGTGACAGCTGGACCTTGTCATACACACCTTGCACATCCCTTCCTAGTTCTGCCTGCAGGGAAGGACACGGCTGAAAAACTACTCCAGGTCTTGGAACAAAATGGTATTTTTCATTATTTTTTTTCCCCTGTTTCAGACCCAGAGGGGTGTTCAGGGTGAGGGGACGGGCTGGCAGGCAGACGTACCTTCGAGTGCTGTTGACAATGAACATCTCATCTTGGGAGCTGCCCCATGAGGAATTTCCACACCTCTGGCTGCAGGGAGGATGCCAGGCCCTGGGGACGACAACGTGGCACCTTGGGCACCCTACCCGTGTCCCCAGGAGTGGCTTTTGGGCCATCATCTGCTCTCGTGGCCCGACAGACCCTCATAAAAGTGGCAGTGTCCCAAACCACACTACTTGGACAAGTAGTTTTGGGGTTTCCTGCTAAAGCAGCCCCTGTTCACAAGCTTGTTTAAACCTGAACAGCTCAGCAGAAGAGATTTCAGCCCGGATTTTTGCATTCCCAGATGCACTGGGGCACCCTTGCGTCAGGAGAAGGGAGAGGGCTCACAGGGTGCTGCAGGGACGTGGACGCCAGCTGCACTTCCTTACACGGGAGGGGGATGCTCAGCACTTTTGCAAGATCAGCCCCATATAGTCACCCCTCTTGGACAACTCCATTTCCAAGGAGGCAGGAGCATCCTCTCCCCTATCTCCCCACCCCTGGGTCCCGGAGCTGTAGATCCATACACTGGCTAGACAGGGCCTAAGAAATCACCCTGCCAAACAGCACTGTCTCCAGCTTCCATGCCACCAGCAAGCCAGCCCTGACCTCCCCAGATGCTTTCCAGACACTGCCTTTAAACTCAGACAGGAAAATTTCTCACTACCAGCCGGGCAAGGGGAAAGTAGACTGTTTTCGCAGCTCTCGGTGAGTGTGACAAGGTGTCTGGGTTCGTTTCAGAGCTCTCCTGGCTGCTTTCAGGGGAATGAAAATCTGGGTTTAAAGGCTTAAAAAGAGAAAGGAATAAAAAAAATTTAAAAAATAAAGGTGTTTCATCATAAGAATCAATTCTCCCTCACTGGGCAAAGCTGACTAATTTGTAAACTGTGAGAAAAGAAGAAAAAGAAGCTAGCAAGCGAGAAAAGCCAGATGAGGATAAGCACAGAGCATCACTAGGCAAGCAGATGTTGGTCCCTCAAGGACTTATTTATTCTCCTAGAAAAATGGGGAGGAAAAAGGAAGCTTTCTGAGGGTGTTTTCCTGTTCAGATGCCACACAGGCAGACCTCCCAGTGAGGCTGGGGACCCCATGAAGCCACCCTCCCTGCTGCTGAACCTGCTTACCCTGTTGATGGGCATCTTCTCGCTCTCCACAAGCAAGAGGAGAGCGGGGTCAGCCAGGCAAGGGTAGCAAAAGCTCCCCTGGGTAAACACTATCCAAAGGCTCATAAACCACATCAGCAACCTGCTTGGTTTCGACACAGCTCCTATTGACCCCGTACCCCAGCTCCCTCGGTGGGAAAAAGCAGCACCGAGCCCGCATCGCTCCATTTAATTCCAGCCCAAGCCTGCTTTTAGCAGAGGATAAATGGCGAGTGCAGCGCGGGTTAGCATTGCTAGTTAGAAACAACCAGAGAGGAGGAATTAAGGGAATGAAAACCAGGAGAAGAATCGGTATTGGAATCTGAGATTTCTGCGTCCAACAGAAGAAACACTTAATAACGCGACGCTGGTCCTGGAGGAAGGGCTGTGCAGGCATCGGAGTGCCAACACTGCTGCCTGGCTCTTTGAAGGGAGGGGGAGCAGGGAAATACACGTTTTTTGAACCCAGCGCCAAACCAAAGCAAAACACAAGTGAATTTGTGCTTCTGCTCCCTCCTTTCACAAGGGTGGGCTTCAGCAGAAGTTTGGCCATCCTGGGAGCAAACAGACCATGTCTGTGTCACTGGCACCCATGTGGCAGTTCTGCCACCCTGGGGTGATGGGACTGGAGAAACACAGTGCAGAAAACCTGGGCTGGCTCTGGGTGAGCCACGTCAAAGTGTATTTCCAAGCCAGGAGACCTAAACTGGAACATGCCCAAGGTCCTGAGCGATGCCAGCTCGGCCAGTGCTTATCAAGGCACAAGTCAAAGATTCCTGACCTTTCAGACCCTGTCTCCAAAACACCTTTATTGTTTGTTTCAACCATCCTGTGTATATACAGTTGGGCTTTCATCTCCTAACCCCTGGGCTAGAAACAGTATCTGGAGGAGTGTTATGAAAATGTATGGTGTAGGCTTGCCCAGTTTTTACTCCTCTCCAACTGGAATAAAAGACAAGGATCAGGAGGGCTGCCCAGACCCAGGGAGCCCCATGTACCAGCAGAGACTAGGAGGAGGGATGAGCTGAGACACCCTGGTTTGGGAGGAGGCACTCACCATCTCCCAGCTCTGTGGTAACTCTGATGCATCACCCGCTCATAAGAGTAGGGGAGGGGACCACATGCCTGCCGGGCAGAGATGCACTGATGGATGCTATGAGGGTGCAGGGACAGGAGTTCAACCAAGATATGAGCTCACATGGCATTCTCCACTAGTGTCTCCTATCCAACACCAATCCAAGCCCCTCAGCAAGGAGCTAAAGGTGCCCAGGTCATTTAGCATCTCTTGGGTTTGCTGATGGCCTATTTACAATGGCTTTGGTAGATCTCAGTCTACATCCCATGTATAATGTGATTACAAGGCTGCGTAATTGCTGCATAATTGTCCTTCTTCCCGAGGCTGGTGCACCCTGGGGTTCCAGACTCTCAATCTTAATTAAAAGAACAAATCATAATCAATCTCAACTGTGATTTCAGAGCTGGGGGGTAGGGGCCCTGAGCACACAACCAACCTTTGGGGTGTAAGGGGAACACGAACTCGTGTGGGGAAACTAGCCTGACAAAGGGTCTTGGAGGTGCTACATCCCATCCTTGAGGTCTAACGGAGAACTCTTTTAAACAGTAGTTTAACTCCTCGGCAGCTGATCATTTGGCAGACCAAAGCCTCTGGAAGAGCAAGGCCATCCACCTGCCAGCTAAGCATTTCCAAGCAGCCAGGCATTGTCCTTGCTGCATTTTACAGGGAAGGAAACCAGGGCAGAGCTTCTTGCCATCCTCTGACTGCTGGGAGGCAGGAGCAGATCAACCTTATCATTGAATCAAAGGAAGTGATGCCACATCTCATTTTTCTCAGTAAAAGCTTGCAACAGAAGTTTGAGACCCCCTCAGTCTCCTTTCCCCCACCCACTCCCAGCCCTTTTGATTGCAGAAATGCACTGACCCATGGAGCCAGGGCAGCCAGATGTGAACCAGCTGCTGCCTGGAAATCGAGAAACCACGTTAGTCATCGGACAGAGCTAATAAAACTTTGCCAGGATCTGGCTGCCAAGTTGCTGGGACCCAGGGAACCCAAGGATGAGGAGAAAGTGCTTTCCAAGAGAAGGGTTTTCCAAGGCAGGGAACTGGAAATGACTGCTGAAGGGGAAGCTAGGAGTGAAGGCAGGACTTAAGGGCACTGTGAAGGAGAGGAAGCCACACCGAGGACTTTGCAGATGCCTGCTGAACATGATCTGCCCCACGTGGAGACCCTGCTTCTGGAAATACAGTCTGTGCCTTGGTCTTGTACCTGAAGTGATGGATCAGACATCCAGATGATGGCTGAGGTGGTCGAACAAAAAAACAGGGAGAACACAAACAGGAACTAGGTTCAGATGAGGCAAAAACCCAAAAATAACCTAAAAAGGAAGATAGATGTAGTTAGGAAGAGTCCATCCCACTCCTGAGTGCAGAGCCTGGGTACGTTTTGGGAGCCTGCAAAGCCTGGCTGGTTCGGCTGCAGGCAACTGTAAATCAATCAGCCAGCCCTTGTTACCGCAAACGAACCACCGATCAGCTGAGATACACAGCTGCTAAAGCCCAGGATGGGATGAGAGATGCTCGGGTGAGTAATGCTCAAGGGAAGGTTTGCCCACAGTCCTTGTCTGCCTCCTGCATCCCTCCACCTAGGACGAAGACAGTTGTCCCGCTAGCCCAAATAGTTATAGAGAAAAGCCGCTCAGAGAGCAGTGTTTGCACTTGGAGAACTGATGTTAGGTGACGCAGCACACTAAATAAGAGAGGTCTAGATATAAAGTAATGCTTTTTCAGAGCTGTCTTGTGAGGAGTAACTGGGCCAGATCTCGTCTCCTTTATTAACTACTTTGTCTTCACGTCTGTCTGAGACTGGCAAAGATCTGCCCTGCTCAGTGTCCAGGGAAGCCTAAGCAAGTTGCAAACGGGCTAAGAAAGAGAAAAATGAGGAGGAAGAGAGAAAAGAGTGATTCCAAGTAGCTTTGGAGCGAGCTGATGGAGGAGGAGAACTCAGCTAATTACATCTTCAGAAACCTCACCACTTCCAAATGAATTTTTAATGACAAAAATAATGTCTTTTCCAGTTATTTAACATAGAAAGGAAAGAGAGATTGCTACACCATCCCTCAATATCTACCACTTCTGGGCTTCTCAAGACTATACGGAGTGGCAAACCAGAACCTTTTCCGGCTGGCTGTCGACCTTGGGAGACCAGACCAGAAATTAATTCAGTCTCATGTAGACTGAGAAAATGTTCTTTGAAGTGGAACCAGGGAGACGGGAACTCATACAGGTCAAGTGGTGATGGCACCCCTGGGAGGAGACTTGCTTCAGAGGCCCCAGCTGGAGGCTGAGGTAGAGTTTTCTGTTTAACACAAGGATGTGTTCCAGTTCCCCAGGGCGTGAAAGCAATGAGAAAGCCTTGCCTAGCACAAGACTGGGGAAAGCCAGATGATGCCACAGAGAGCAGACTGTACCCCCAAACACCACCTCCACCATCCAGGTGAACCCCCAGGATGGACTTCACCTCTGCCTACACTTCATCTCCTGCATGGCATGAAGATGGGCAGCTAGCATTACGGTACATGACTTCCACCTCCCCGCAACGTACCCTTGTGGTCTAACCTCACTCTCTGAACCATTCCTTTGCCCAGAGGACAACCGGGTACTGTGGTTGGGGTCTCAATATTGCAATTCAGCTCCTTTACAAGCCTTCTGAGCAATGTCTGCCTGGAGCCAGGGGAGGAGGTAATCCCTCATGAGCCATATGCCATGAAAAATCCCACTCAACCCTGGAGACAAAGCGAAAACTGAGTGAAAATATAAGGAGCAAAACCTACCGTGTTTTGTTCAAAAAGAGGGAGGGAAATTCTAAAACTCCAGCTTCACCATGAGAGGGAATCAATCCACACCATTTCGAAACAGCCGGACCCATTGCCACCAGGTCCTGCCTGGGATGCTGCACCTCTGGGCTAAAACAACAGAGCTGAATGATGGATTGTGCAAACAAGTCCCGTCTTTGTTTTAAAACTTCTTGCATCTCATGTCTTCTGGTTGTCGCCTTGTGAGGAAGAGTAATTGCTCCCTGCTTCTCCTCCCTCACTGCTTGGGTTTTTATAGACCTCTGTCACCGACCCCATCCATCATATCTTCCCTGTGCTGATGGGAGACAGGTTATTTAAGCTTTCTGTGCTAAAGCCGTTCCACCCCTCTGATCTCCCTTGACACACCTCTAAATTGTCACCCAGGGAGCTCCAATTCTTAGCACAGCAGCTAAGAGACACAAGACACACAAGAGAAAGGTGCGGACACCATACTATATCTGTCTGAAACCTCTGAAAGCCAAAATGTGATTATTTCCACCTTTAACCATCTCACATCCACCCAAGACTACTTTAAGGCAGCATTCAGACCCATGATCTGGAAGCCTGATGTCCTAAAATTGTGTGTCTGCAATCACTGAGCAGTTGAACTACTCTGCCTGAGGAGTTGAGCTTACCTGTTATGCTCTTCTGTCTTCTGATTCCCAGAGATCATGAAATATTGACGCAAAAAAAAAATATAAATAAAAATTTCTAAGGTATTTCCAAGGAGCTCTTGTCTCCTGCTTGAGTAGGTCAAAGTTGGACCCACAGAAATGAGCAGAGAAAGGAGGACGTGAGTTCTTTGACACAGCTAAGATTGTGCTGAAAAGAAATTGAAGGCAGGGATACTCAGTGAGGCAGGACAGGGTGTTGGAATGAAGAAGCCCCTTCAGGCAGCAAACCCCCATCATCCAAATCGCTGTTTAGCTTCTCTGACAGCATCTTCCAGAGACCTATTCATCTTTTATGGATGGAGGGTGGCAAACTCTCCCTCCCTGTCCCCAGTTTTGTTCTTAAAAACTGTTCCATCAAAGAGATCTATAAAAGGCTCAGTTCCCAGCTGACAAGCTATCTATTTGAAGTTTGTATGCCTCGGAACATTCACAAAGACTCATTAATGGGAAAATCCTGAAGGGAGCAAGCCCATACGCAGCTGCTACACAAACATGTCTCCATTATGAAGTAATGCTCCTCAGCTTGGCAAAACAGCATGTTTTTCCTCCTTGTCCCATCCTTTTTCTGCTTCAGTGCTTGGGACTTGCTTATTCCCTGCTAGTAGGAGCAGGTAGGTCCAAGGATCTGGCAAAGAGGGACAAGACAGCACATGGAGGTCCACCTCACCAAAAGGGTGAAGCTGTATGCACAACCTGCCCCAGTGCCCTGGGTGTCTGGTTGCAAAGGTGAGAAGGAGCATCACATAGGAGACGTTTGCAGTGGATAGCTCTCGTTGAGGAGCTGTCTCTCCAGCATGGACCACAGCGCTTTGGTCGGCACAGAAGGAGAGCAGCTCCCACCACAATGAGGTGGACGTGGGAGTGGCAGGGTCCCCTTTGCTGGGAGCAGAGGAGCAAAGTGAAACCATCTCCAATGCATGCTGACAACTTGGAGTATTTTAACCCTCTTTGCAAAGATCCCAGGACACACGTGGATGGTCCGGGTGGAAAAAGCAGGCTGGGGGCAGGTAGAGCCAAGAGTCTTCCCCCTGCCCCAGGACGCTGCTACAGGGCATCCTGCACCCCAAGGTCAAGGCTCACAGGCGAAGTCGAGGCACATTTCTGCCATTGCATGGCAGGAGAAAGAAGCAAGCAGCAGAAAGGTTGACTCGTGGCCCGTGACTCCTTCTGGGGCTGCCTGCTGAGCTAGTCGCAAGGAAATGCCTTTGTTCTGGCAGCTCCACAAACCTAGAGAGGGTTCTTCCACCCTTCCCAAACACTTGCTGCTAGGGGAATACCACACTCTCCAACAACAGCTTCACTCAAGCTCAGAAAACAAAGAAATGAAATAAAAGTGTCCTTCCCAACCCAGATCAGCTAAGAAGTGTAAGCGATTATGTTCACGTATATGTGCCCTGGGTGATGTTTTATTCTCAGCATGCTGAGAAACAGAGCATAACCTTGGATCCTTGAAATCAAAGATTTATCAGTGAGTGCCTGCAAAGCTCATCAAACCAGGCAAGGAACAGAGCTGAGATGAATGGACAATAAAGGCATCGCTCTTTCCCCTTCCCAACGCACATGTAAATAAATGCAGCGTTTCCAGCCAGGCGATGACATATCAAATGTGGCTGATCCAAGGTAATTTCTTGTGCTTTTGCTGGCTTAAGATTTCCGACCTTGGGGTTTTCCACATGGAAGAAAAGCCCTGTTCTTCTGATAAATACCTCTGGTTGTGCAGCTCATGTTTAACTTGACAAGAGGACAAACCAATAAAAGCCTTGAAACAAGAGACTGAATAACGGGTATTAAGCATGAGAAGAGTTTCTTGGGATGCGGGATGGAAAAGTTTGTAACTGCGAAGCCTGAATGGCAGAGTCTGATGGAAATAAGCAAAGCAACGTGTGCTGGAGAGGGTCAACAGGGAGCTGCCGGTCCCTTCATCCTTCACCATGACCTCACATTGAGCTCCCTCCACAGCCTAGCATCACCACAAAAATTTCATCCTGACATCTCCATCACCCTCACTTTCTGCATGCTCTGAGTTTCTGCATCATCCATGACCATTCTTGAGATGGTCCAGATGCCCCCCAAACCCACCTCCAAGCAGCTGGCAGGTGTTTGGGAGTGATAGGGCAGCAGGGACCAGGATTTTCTGCTCTTATCCTTATTCAGCCTTGCACCGCTGCCAGCACTGAGCATCTCCATCTCAGGGGATAGAGCCACACACCTTTCCGGGCATCAAGAGGGCTGCTTCTATAGGCAGGCGAGAGCTCTGTGAAGGCAGGCAATGCCCAAGGCCGTGCTTAAACCCATTTCTAAGCCCACAGAGAAGCTATAGTAGTGGACAGCAGTGCCAAGCCTTGTTCTTCCCACGCAGCCAGGTGGAAAAGGCCATCAGCACTAGAAAAGGACATTCCCCAAACACCCACAAATCCATCTCATGTAACAGCCTCACGTATTGATTATCTGATGTGGCCAAATTAAGCAGCTGCTGGGAATTCCCACCAAGATTTACAGACCCTGCTTCGCAGCACCTGGGTTTTCACGAGTTCAATAAATTTTTTAAAAAGCACTTTTATTGAGCCATTTCCTAATGAACAACCCCGCCAACTGGCTTCTTGAAAGAAATCGAGGTAATATTGACACTTTATGTCAATGACGTAAAAAGCAAAAAAATGTTGTTAACTCCTCAAAGTTCACAGGTCCTCGCCTGCATGAAAATGCCTTGGGATGCAAAGAATAGATCTGCCATAAATGTGGTATCATGAATCACTTAACTTTGCACACCAGCACCTTCTACAGAGCCCAGGCTTGGATTTCAGTGGGAAATACATAAGCTCAGCTTGGTGTTTAATGCAAGGAAAGTTCCCCATCTATTGGGAAAGATTTACTTTGGCTCAGGCTTTATGGACAGGTTGGATGTTGTTCTGGGGCATTGCAATCTGGGAAACAGGACCAGCGGTGGATCCTCACCAAAACATAACCTGAAAAAGCAAGCAGACCTAGAAGAACAGAGCCAGATTTCGCAAGGACCAAAGGAAGAGATGCAAAATGGGGTCAGACATAGCAAGCACAGACCAAAAACCAGCAGGAGAGAGTGGAAAAGGGGAGTCAGAGATCCAGACAGCCTTCCAAGTTCATTGCCTCACCTTGTAGCATCACCGACACACAGCCCATCTGGCTTGGCCCCTGGCAACAGGGCTGGGGGAAGATGCTCCGATCCAGAAATGCACTAAGAGACTGGGAATAGATAAGAACAACTGCCCTCAGCTTGGCTTACGAGCTCAAAAATAGCCACCCGCCGCAATTAAATCATTGGCAGGTTATTCAGTGACATTGTCAGCCCACTGCAAACTCCTAATCTGGAGGTTTCAGTCACTGGAAATAAGGTTTATTCGGGGCGAGCTGGAAAATTACAGGGGGCAAGGAGACAAATTGCACTGAGATCACCTCTCCTGTTGTTTTCTCGGAGTGGATTACACTGGTTTAAATTCAGACATGAGGTTATACCCAGGACATATTTCCTAGATAAATAAACCACTAGCCTTTTCTACTTGTAACCAGGCAACATGCAGACATGTGGGTGTAGGACGCCAATGAATGTTTATATTGGGTATTATAACCTTTATTTACTCTTGGACCGGCGCTATTCTCTCATTCTGCAGAAGAAAAGAAGGTTTATTGCCAAGCTGAGCGGATACGGGCTCCTGCCTGAACACCAAGCCCCACATGGGGGGGGAGGTATTAGATCTCCATCCTCCCCAAGCGTCAGATCAAGGGTCCCCGCCGCAGGTCCTGGTGTGGGAAGCAGCTCTTTAAACATTTAACATGCTAAAATCAGCAGCCAGTGAGATGGAGGAAAAAAAGAAATCAACACACCCAGAGCAGCCTGATTTTAGCCTTTAGAGACACAGAGCCATTAAACTTTCATGTCCACCCTTCGCCTCCTCGCTGCCCAACTCTGATCTGATTTAGCAAACACACAGTCCCAAGGACTAGGACCTGCTGCGGTCGAGGTAGGGAAGATAAATCAGGCAGCGATGCCTGGGTATGGGATGCCGAGACACAAGATCCGAAGAAGAAGGTGGTTTCTTGGGGTTAGTCTTTTCAGAATGACTTATGTTCTGTGCCAGAAGATCTCCCCTTCCACCAGCCCTGCAAGATTGCCGGGGATAAAGGAGACACCACTGGGGCATATATACACATAAAAAAGATTATAAACAAAAATATATAAAAGATATAAAAATAAAAATATAAAATATAAAAATACATTAAAATAGCACACATATTTATATTTTCATGACGTTTTCTTTCAAAAGGATCTCATGGCAGTGACTAAAAACGAACTTCTTGGTAAGCTAGCCACTTCAATAACACAAAAGACATCAAGGAAAAAACCCATAAATCTCCAGAAGCATTCAAATTAAGGTCCTGTACTTTTTTCCTCACCCCTTGCATTCTGCAGTCTGCCCCAAAATCCCCATTTTGATCAGGTTTCCGACACCAGCAGCAGATTTGAGCTTTCCCATCGGTGGAGTAAAACCACGTGTGATGAGCAGAGAGGCTTTTCCTAGAGGTTTGCTTCAACCAAGTCACCTACTTTACAAAATAACCTCAAAAGCCATGTTTTCTGGCTATCCACCTTACTCTGCACCCCACTGATGCTGTGCGATCACTCATACAGCAAAACCAAGGTCATTTAGGCCCTTAATGAGGTGAGGGTCACCTGCTCTCAGCACCCGAGGGAGTCCTGCTCCACAACAAGAACCTACAAGGTGCAGGATGGTGCCCAGTGGGGAACACATCTTGGATGCAGACCTTCAACCTGCTGAGGTCCACCTGCATGCTTCCCACCACGGATGCTGCCACCCCCTTTTACTCCATCTTAGTTAACCAAGCCTCTTCTGGGATTTCTTTCTTTACTCCATGGAAAAACATTTCCCAAATGAGCGGCTCCAAGCAAAACATGGCCAAACCATCCAGCAAAATGAGTTTCCAGATGCAGTGGTGGCTTTAGGGCAAGCGCAAGGTGCCTCCAGTCTCTGGCACAGCCTGATCTCCAGTTCCCACCACCCAGAAGGACACTCCAACATCTCCCTCAGAGTCCCCCTGCATGGTCACTGCAGTGACCCCCAAAGTCCATGGCAGGTGTCAGCACCCCCACCTCCACACAGCATTGATCTGAAGCCTAGACCTTGATGAAGCTGGGGTCCATGAGGAGGTACTCCTCTACACAGCAGGATTTGCCATGGTCAGAAAGTGGGACCTGTACTGCTCCTCCTGACCCTGCTGAGCCACCAAGCAGGTATCAATCACCAGTTTCAAGCTACTGACAGCCCGCTATGGCATCCACGCAATAAAGCCATAGGTATGGTTATATATTGAAGCATTACATTGAAGTTCTTGGGCTGCCCAGCTGGTGGGGTCGGTGGGTACTCAACTCGGTCACAGTTCTTCTCCTTCCATGCCAGCACAGCTGCTCCGTACCCTGGTGACACCACACCAGAACGACCACTGCATTGGGCACCATGCTTGGACATTGGTGTCATGCATGGGGTGCCAACAACCCACACTTTATCTCTCTGTGCCGTGTAGCAAGCCCATAAACACAGGAATCCCTCCCAAAGCAGAAAATAGACAGGAGATAGAGATGTTGATGGCACCAGTGATAAAACCAGGGGAGGTTTCAGCATCTCACAGTCAGATGGATACAGCCATGTGATGTCCTCTTAGGACGATGCCTTAAAACAGAAGATCCTCACGAATCCCAACCAAGCATCCTTGCGTGCAGATGGGGAAAACCCACCAGCCCTGGTACCCGGGGAGGGTGGACATTTGGGGACAGACTCAAGCTCAGAGGATATTTTGGAGCCCTCCAGTCTCTAAAGGCAGGCTGGGGGCCGTTAGGATGGACATCATGTACCTGATGCATCTGCAGCAGCTTTAAAGAGTTTAATTTCGTACCACCTTGAGTCAAAATTTTGGTGCAATTCTTCGCCTGCTGTTTATCCACTTTAAATACGTTTGGCCTCCTTCTGCAGAGACCTTTCTGGGACACTTTCCAACCTTCTGTCTCTGTTTATCTTGCACCCTTGATAGGGAAAAGGAAATAAAATCACAACCCAAGCTCCAGGCAGGCAATCTGGTCTCTTCACTCTACATCGCATCTTCCTTTCCCTACTTGCTGACCTGTTCTTGTCTTTATTCTTTTTCCCTGCCCCCCTGCCCCCACCC
>Ga0065711_1041415_pt1 | contig 16170 bp, 5 predicted proteins | sample Hoacrofraction12_FD_59098 | JGI IMG/M metagenome (GOLD analysis project Ga0065711, IMG submission 59098) | Hoatzin crop microbial communities from Cojedes, Venezuela - Epithelial fraction 12 v2 (version 2) | ecosystem: Host-associated > Birds > Digestive system > Esophagus > Crop | place...
CCTTCCCTTCCCTTCCCTTCCCTTCCCTTCCCTTCCCTTCCCTTCCCTTCCTTTCCCACAAAGAGGCATTTAGCTAGACTTGGCAGAAGGTGGTAAGCCTCCGGGAAGACATTATCCAGACAGCAAACACTGGTGACTGGCTTTGTGTGTATGAATGTGTGTGTTTGGCAGGCTCTAGATGCTAAATAAATATGGGTTATTAATAAAGCACTAGCTGGAGATGGAAAATAAGATTGAATGCTTCATCTTCCCAGAGCTGTTTCAGGATCTTAGGGGGAAAATAAAGAACAAAGACAATGGAAAATAGAGAGCCATAAGGGGAGGACTTGGGGGGAAGGGAAGCCAATAAAGAGGAAAATAGCAACAAGGAGGAGGCAGTAAATTTGGTTGGCTGTAAAAGAGGCTCAAGCAAACAAAGGGTAACAAAATAGCACTGGTATAACGAAATACCAACCACCTCTTGCTCTGCTGAGATTCAAACCAAGATATGAAAACGCACTACCTTGGCCAAAACACTTGCAAGAGACTGGGAAGGAACAAGAGTCAAGCAAACAACTTGAAAGGGAAAAAAACAAAAGGCAAGAAAACCAAGCATACCGTATGCCCAGAGAAGGAGCCTCGATACCACAGAGGGGATTTAAAGTGCTGCAGGACTCTGCAGAAACAACCAAGGGTCCCAGAAGATCTCTGCTCCTGCCTTCACCCCCGTTGACATCCTACCCAGCACAACCATGAGTTTCACATGTTCTTCTGTGCCCCAAGTCAAAGTCTGTGCTTGAGAAGAACTGCCAGCAGATTTGTCCTTTCACCTTTCCATTTTCGTAACACTTTCCAGCTCACATACAATACATACCTTGGAATCAACATTTCTGAAGACTAACCACACACATTACTTCTGTTGCAGAGCTATACTGTCATACAGTGACACTATAATAACCTATCTTTGCAAACATATTATCCAAGCATTTTATACTACAAAAATCGTTAAACTTAAACCACATGTATTTTGGTCTAACAAGTCTTTACGTTTTTATACTTCCAAATTAACAGAGGGGCTACTTTTCTGGATCAAATGGCAAACTGCTACATCTATCTTTACATAAGTATAATTCATTTATTTTTGCCAAGCAACAAAGCACCTCATTAATTAGGTCTCTTGGGCCTAGTTCTCTTCTACTTATGCTACGATAGTCCTAAAGCTGTCATACAATTAATGAAGGCTACAGTTTAAGGCTACTGTCATATTTTTGACCATGCCTATAGATTGCTTCAAATTTGGCTGCCTGGACTTAATGGTCCCAGGAAGCAGTCTAATTTTCACAGCATCCACAGCTCCACTGGTTTGAATGGCAGGCCTGCAGACATAAAACATTCAGAATTTGGATAATTTACATTCCTTATATGTAGGAGGGGAGCCCCTTACCTCTCAGGGTTCCTGAAGCCTAACCTGCAGCTATTTCTTTAACTCTCTCCAACACACACCAACAACCGAAAATTTTTTTGAAAAGCACACCCTCGTTAGGTTTTGACTTAACTCACCTAGGCTTCAATCTATTCCCTTTGTTCTCCAAGATGAGACAGAGACTGAAACTATTTCTCAAGACAATAACATCAGAAGAAGACCACATTGTAAAACAAACTTAATAGTTCCATACATTCTTTTTAAGACATGACTCCGTGCATACATTACCCAGGTGGGCTTACTGCCTCATTTTTCAGAATGAGCCATGTTGTTTAGCATGCCCATGTGCAGATAAAGCATATACACACAGCTGCTTCAGCAAAGTGCACTGGTCTGATGGTCCATGAAAAATTGATGTGCACATGCACACAGAGGACCTGTGGGATGCACTGTTCTTGCTTCACCAGCCCAGGTCAGCTACGTATGAGGAAGATGCAGCAAACCTGTGTCAACCATGAGAATACAAACTATTCACTGGCACCCAGCAAAGACTTATGGGATAAAACCCCAAAAGTCAAGACAGCTGAAAACCTTCCTACTGCCAGCCTTACTCTGGAGCACTATTACCAACAGCAGCATATTGAAAAACAGTTCACACTTGAACAAGTGCTGTTCAGGCAGAGGTAACATATGATTCCTTTGCCTTCCCCCTCACAGCAGGAATATATGATATCCCTGTAATGACAATGAAAAATGTGCAGTATGAGACATCTTAGGAGGCTCTCAGCCTTAGATCTCATGTTAGCACTCATTTCTACCCCCATTACTTATATTTTCTTCTACTCAGGTACTGAACCTTTGTATGAAAACATTGATTAAACTTTGCAAGTACTGTATGATACATCATGTACTTTGTGGGACTTCAGACACTTCTTAACTGAAAACATATGAATGGGTGCTTATGGTAGGGTTATACACGTGGACAAAGATGAGCTGATTTTACAGAATTCTGTGACTTTGTACAACTTTTGATAAGTATGTCAACTGAAATAAAATATACTGATAAGGCAAACACTCATTATGCCCTGTCAGCTAATTAAGTGGAGGTCATTTGTATCTTCAACTAGTTGCATCTACTGTGTATCGACTCAGAAATCAGTCTTACACAACAGCTCTGTTTTGAAAGTGACATCAAAAGCCTGAAATCAAGGCACTGCTACAAGCAGTGAAGACAAAAATGACAATTCTGTTTTACTATTCAAAGAAAGAATTTCCAAGAAAAACACCACTGGAAACTACAACACTATTAGAGCTATCTCGCATACAAAAAGCTCAGTCTGGTGGATGCTAAACAAGGAACTCTTCAAAAACAACTGTTAACTGCAGAGCTGGCTTCAGTCTTTCAGGCAAAACATTTTAAATACCTTTTCCGCAGAAAACAAAACTCTTGTTGACAAAGGATCTCTTTTGCAAACTTTACACTCGCTTCTTTCCTTTGTCCTGCAAAAAGACAATTTCTTTCTTCAGCAGACAAGGGAAGCCCAAAGCCCATGAAACTGAAAAAAAACTTCCTCTCTTCTCAATTAACTAACACTGTATTTCAGCATCAGTATATACATGCATTTTTGAGCCCCTCTAGTAAACAGCACGAAGGATTTCAGCTAATGTTTGTGTAACAGCCTTCTCTTCCCTTGAGTCTCCTTCTCCCTAAGGTCATCTGCATTTTCTAAGGGGAGAAGCAAGTGATCACTGCAGCTTACAGAGCCACATCAGGAGCCCACTCGCTCACTGTGCTCCCGCAGGCAGTTTTCCTTAGTGTGCCCCTCTTGTTTTCTAAGGCAGCATGGAGAGGACCACCTCACCTGTTTTTCTCTGCTTCTGCCAGTTTGCCCTTCAAGAAGGGAAAGCAAGGGCCATTATGGCTCCTCCTGCACTCAGCACAGGCAGCAGAGCTGTGCTATCCTGCAAGGTCCCTGCCACAGCATTCTGGGGTGACAAGGGTGAGGGTGGAGTTCTCTAACCCACTGCACTGCTGAGCTATATGGTCTCCTGAATCAAGCTCAGAGTAAACACATCAAGAGAAGGGCCTGATCCGGGTAGCCAGTCACTCCTACTGGCAGGATAAACCCTGCTGCAACATAGGGATTATTCACATGAGTGTAGACTACTCCAGTGACAAAGAGTCTGCAAGATAAAGGTTGCAAAGGGAAGAACTGCGTGAGACCGCAGTGCACACCACACGCAGCTATTCTCAATTATTCTCACACCTAAGGACATGCTGCTACCATCACCAAAATCTGTTTTCACTTCAGGCATTTGATGTTACACTTTCTGTCTGCCAAATGTTTCCTGCAGCCTAGGGATGGAAGAGGTACTTCCTTCTCTTTTTTTTTTTTTTTTGTTTTTGAGTTAATCTAGTTACTGGCAAAGGCATGCATATCCCACAGAGTGACATGCAAGGGGAAAATTAAGAAGATTGTTGATGAATCCCCTGAGACACCCTTCTTCCAATTATCCCACCTCACTCTTCTGGCTCAAATTTTGGAAACCTTGGAGCAGATGCTGTCTGCAGTGGAGAGCAAATCTTCAGATGATTCATGGCTGGGGATTTCTAGCTGCCACTGCTTGTCACCATATTGCTCAGAGTAGCTTATAAGCTTGCTGAAGGCAATAAATAACTTCCTAAACCCAGCTCATTCATATAGTTTATACTTTGATTTCATGAAACAGTAGTATCTATAGTCAACAGAACCCAAATAAAACAAAATTTTCACTTTGCTTTAGCAAAAGTCTTCTTGCTCCTGGAATTGAAAATGTGTACCACAAGGTGATAAAGCTTGGTAGTTGCTCAAAAGGGTACCCTGTCTGTGATGGAGTTGGGATTTGTTTCTCGAATCCATGCTATGCAACGCCCTGTGCCCTAACACCATTCTGACCCAGCAGTGTTGTTTCCCCATAATATGTCCTGACATTAAAAATCTCTACCTACGCTGGTCAAGGAAGCATGGCTAGACAGAGAAAAGCTTGTGACAGACTCATGGAAGCGGTGTCATGCATAGCACAAAAGCCCCAATCCAGCCAAACTTTAGGTCCAGACTCCCTAAAACATACCTATCACTATCCACGTGGATTAGCATTGCAAGCAATACACCAGAGACCAAGAATCAGGGGCACTAGCAGAAATGCAGTCACACTGAGCAGGCGACCCCCTTAGTTGATGGCAGACCCTGTGAGAGGCCTCCTTTGAAAAACAAAAAGTCCCTGACCCCTGTCCCAAACAGCTATCAAGCACATTGCTTGCATGTACTTGCATGTCTCAGGAATCTGATCCAAAGCAACTGAGGAAGCAAGTAAATCAACTGCCTTTGGAAAGTGGTATTACTTCAGCCTCCTTGGGGAAAAATGTATTTATCCCGTAAGTACTGATCTCAGTAGATAACTGCAAGTGCAGCTGTTTCTGTTTATTCCTGCCCATTCCTACAGATACCCTGAAGCCTCTCCAAGCATTTGGGTCCTCTCTATTTGTGGAAATATTCATGTTATGAAACATATCTCAGAAGACTAGGGTTGGACATGAGAGGCAGAGGAACAGCAGCACCTCAAAAACTTAATTCCTGGAAAGCAGAGCACAGGCTATATACAGGCTCTGTATGAAGCTGTATCTCAGAGTAAAGAACATCTTGGGAATACAAAGACCATATGTTCAAACCCAGTCAGAAGTTAGAGCAGACACAAAGGCCAGGCTTTCCTAGCAGCAGTGGAAAAACTCAGTCTGTGCTCAGGACTTTCAAATGCAAAAGATCAGCTAAAGCATCATAACAACACTGATCATCTCCCCACCTTCTACCAGCTAATGGATCCAAATTCTTTCACCCTCAGTCTTCTCTGAACTAAAACGATAGCCTCCCTTGCCTCTGGATAGTGCTCCTGTTCAGCAGTTTCTGAGCCCATAACAGACATCCACAACCACAGCCTCTCTCTACATGCTCCTCTCCACTGCACCACATCAGCAGCACTGGTGGGCTACAGGCTCCCAATTTTCTTGCTCTGGGGCTTGTCTGGGCTTGTCAGGGCTAATGGCCTGAACTCCCAAACACACCAGTGCAGTTCTCTTAAGTCTGTATCTGTGTGTCACCTACCCTTCCTGTTCTGACCGAGGAATCAGCTGCTCTAATCCTCCACTTGGGCTTGTGATGGCAAACTTCTCACAAAAACAGTACACTGGATCCCTGCCATAGCAGTTTCCCATGAGAACAGTCACCAAAAATGTGGGATGCAAAGTTATACCAAGAGACCTCTGAGACACAGTGCCTGTGCACTGTTATCAGGATGATGGTACTGCTGCATACTGTGCCAGCAAATATACATCTTGCAACAAAGACTCAGCAGAAGAGTCTGCAAATATACCCACTCTCAGAGCAACCCACTCTCAGAACAACCACACTCGTGCTTTGTACAAGAGGTCAGACAAGTTGAAAAGAGTGCATTTATTGCATGCGTTTCCTGTCTCAGTCTCTGGGCTTATATCTGCATTATCTGATTAAGTGACTGTTAAATAACCCAAGCTGACAATATAGGCTCAGGAAAACTCTTTATCTTGATCTGGAAGCGTTGAAGTTATCTCCAAATATGAATTTCAACAATGAAGGGCAAATGCCCAATACAAACCTATTATTCAAGGCATAAATGGAGCCCTGCGCTAAATCAGGCCTACTTACATCTGAATAAACACCACAGAAAAACGCTTCAGAGGCAGATGCAGCAAATTCACTCTTGTGTATTGCCTCTTGTTAGCAGTTCTTAAAGCAGTTAACAAAACACAGCCCAGACCATGCTACCAATAAGGGAAACCAATGTATAAGAAAATGGAAAGAGTTTGTAAGCAGGAAAAGAAATTAGATCTTCTGAGCCACGCACAGTCAATTGCTTTGTCCACATAGGAAGAACATGTCTTTAAATGTCTTCTCCCAACACAAGCAGAGAGAGGAAACAGCCCCAAACCCTCTTTAACAACATGAAAAATATCTGCAGAACATGCATCAAAATATTCTTACCACCCATACGTATGCAATCCCTTTTAAAAGAGCATGAAATGACAAAACAGTATTAAAATATTAATGAGGCACTAATCTGGTAAACAGTTTCATGAGGTGAAAAGAGCATTCATGGGGAAAAAAATTTTTTTGTTGCTGCATCATGAAAGGGTCTTGAAGCACAGCTGAGCAACTGGAATTTAAAACATTTACTCCACACCTAGCTCTAAGGCTCTGCCTGCAAAGACATAGGGAAGCATTTGTTCTCTTTGTGAAATCACAGTGAGGCTGTTATCCACGCATTTTGGAAATGGTCTCTGATTGTATAACGATTTCCATATGTTTATCACATCTAAACAAAAGCAAAAGAGTATGGTACCAACTGGTTCTGTTTACATTATAATTTAGCCATGACATTTGTTTTTTGGAGAGGATGTTTGTCAGGGGCAACTGAACGCTTTTCAAAGTACCTTTCGCTCTTTGACACTGAAATCAAAGACCTTGCCAGTAGGAAAGGGAAAAATCTGGATTCATTAAAAAAGCAGCAAGGTCAGAACAGCATGAAAAGAATGCTGGATAATATAGATGGAACTGGCAGTAACACCAATGTTTAAAGTTGTCTGACAAGTCTCATTATAAGACCTTGTTTTCAATTACTTTCAGCTTTGCCATATTAACTAGTTTGCCAGGAAATGCCCTTGCTAGGTGTCTGACTCAGGTTGGGGGTTTTTGGTTTTGGTTTTTTGGGGGTGGGGTTTCAGAAAAATAAAGGTTCCATTGTTTCTGAAAATTTGAAATGGATTTTATTACAGAAAATACATTTGTTTCCGTCTTTTAAAAATAAATAAGCAGAACAGATTTTAACAACTTTGTCACTGTTGTAGAACTGGACCTCACAATTTTGCACTGGTAGTTTTGAAGATATGAAGTTTGCATTGACGTCACAGGAAAAAAAAATAATCCTGTGATGTAATATACTTGGTTGAGTCTTCCAGGAAATCAGCAACTGTACAGCAGCGTCCTGTGAAACAGAGGATTAGCAGCGTGATTAGCTCATGAGAAGTAAATGAGGCTGTCTGAAGGCAAAGCTGCAACTGGGATTGGCTATAGCAAGAGGCTGGGACAGAGCACCTGAAGAGAGGAAGAGATGAGGGTTGTAAAGACTAAAGCTAGGTGAGAATCTCCAGGAAAACTGGTGCCATCAGCTGTAAAGGGAAGACTCAGCAGCAAAATGAGTGAACTGAACAAGATTAGGATAATGAGGATAAATTAAGGGACGGGGAGGGAAGAATGCTATGAAAAATGCATCAGTTTGAAAGAATGATTGCAAGGAAGCTGGCTATGAGGATCCCAACATAGATCTCCTGAACCAGGAACTAGGTCTGTTTTTCCAGACTCTCCCCATTCCTCACCTATGACAGCCAAAGGTCTGTACTGTTCACCCAGTATGCAATGTCTGTGCAACACTGCACTGCGGAATTTCAGTATTTTATAGTGCTACAAATAATCATAACAAATAAAGCTGAGGAAATGACACACAAATACACTTTTGTGTTAAGCACTCAAAATCTAAGCAGCGCAGCTTTGATTTTCTCCATGTAACCTTGATCTGGCCCTTCTGTGACACTGCCTTTGCTGTGCAAGGCACTACTAGAGCTAATTTCTGTTCTGCAGGACTTCTGGGAGCATCACAGGCAATGTGTGCCACCATGGCAAGCACTGAGAACTTCAGTCAGCCCATTAGCTACACTTCAGGAAACAACAGGTGCTTTAAGAACTACAGCTCAATGGCATCACAATAGCTTAGGCCCACAAATACACTCTTTTCAAACCAACCCAAAATACATTCTTTCCTTTTGATTTTTCCCTAAAGAAAATATCACTTAAAAGGAAGCCTTCCCCACCAAACACATTTCTCAGCATGAGAAGACTTTGATTCTCAGCACTAATAAGCACGTAGTTACAACTCTCCAAACCTTGAAGAGCTAAGTCTAAAAGTAAAAGTAGACCCAGGAGCAGAGAAGTGTTTCTGCACTATGCAGCTTAGATCTGGCCAGTGACAACAGGGGGTATGCTCAGGAAACACAGCCGTGTCAAAGCTAGAATTACTGTCAAACAAGAAAAAGAAAAATAAAAAACAGGCATAGGACAAGAAGCATTGCCTCAGTTACTGCAGACAACATTGGCATTGCCATTTCACCCAAAGGAGTCCTCAAAGTATATGCTTTCTACAGATCCACGTGACACAGGCTAGAGAACATACCCCCACACACACTCTATCATAAACAGATCAACATCCACATAAACTTTAAAACATTTCTCGCGGAAAGCTGGTGAAACTAAATATATCACCTATTTCCTAGGGCCAGGCAACAGCAGTAGGCTTCTGACATGAAAATGCCCAGTTGATCCTCTAATGATCTCAGGATGACAGAGGCTTCAAGGAGCACTTTAAGGGCTGAGTCAGGTGTAATGTGTGGAGAAGTTCAAAGTACTGCCATGTTTTCTTCAGCTCCCACCTAGCTGGGATGGCCATAGCAGCAAGAGGCACTTTCCCCGACTGAACACACCTAGGTGTAGAAGTAAGTAGCAGCAATCAGACACAGCTACAAATGAGCTCCCTACTTATGCTCTGCTTTGTTAACATCACTAGCAAAAATTTATGGAAAGGATTAGAGGTGTTGTGAAATGTTTTACACCTATCGGCACGCTTCTCCTGCAGCAGCCCTTGAGCTACAGGAGGAAATAAACACCCAACCAAAATCCTGTTCATCTGTTCCCACAGCCTCTCTGAGAAAGCATTTTTCCAGTTTGAAAGGGGAAGATCATGTTGTCACTGGAAACACAATACACATATTTTCTGTTTTAAAGGGCAGCACACACTCATAAGAGAGTTCTCAGCAATGCACATAAAGGAACAGGCTGAATCCAGCATTGCTAGTGCTGGGAACTATGCAAACATTTAGGGTTTTTCATTTCTACCAAGCAAAAATACTTAATTATGGCAGCAGAGGTAATGAAGAAAAGAAAGTCCATCATCAGAAGGTTGAAATTTACTCAACTGGTGTCCACACCTGCACTGGAAAACTTCCAGAGATCTGCAAGTTGAGAAGGCTGAAAAATCAAGTCTGGAAAAAAACACCTCTGTTAAAAAAAAAAAGAGACTAGTCTCTCCAAAAGTTATTCACATAAGTGAGAGAGCAGCCCTGTCTGCCTGTAGGTTAACTAGCCAAACGGATCTGGGTGATAGAATGGAGAAGTGCGTTGCTGAAGGTAAAAGCATCAGCCAGTGGCAAAAGTGTGACCATATCTATCCTGGGGCTTTTGGTTCCCAAGTCAGTGATGCTTCCATTACACCATATCCAGAGAAGAGGACTATAGTATAAGTGTGGTTGTTTGTGTATTCTAATGGAAAAGGTCTTGCACGGTTGTAGTGCGCACATATACAAGAAGTATATATAGGAGGGTTTACCCAGGCCTCAGCACACTGATGCAATTATCAGTAAAGATGCAGCTGAGGATCAAGGTTCCCAGCAAATCCTATCCCACTACACTAAAAGGAAGTCATGCACCACACAGGATGGAGCCCGCTCCCTCTGGAAGCCTTGCTGCAGGGTAAACTGCCTCTTTAAAGCCTCCTATGTCTCCCCATTGGCTTTCTAAGCATCACAGTGTATCAGTGCTACACAATGCGTCTAGCCAAATCTAGATCATGGGTGTGTAATTAAACCCTGTAAGGGCAAGAGAATATGAGATGTATGTAAAAGCAGGTTATTCCACAGCTGCATCCTGCAAAAGGATGGACACCTACCCTTGATATATCTGTTGATGGCCATTGTCACAGCCAGCAACCCAGACTAGACCCGCCTCAGGTCTCATTTGCTCCACTCATTCTATGCTCCAGGTGCTAATTTTATGCTTACTCTGTTATTTTCTCTACTCCATTCACTGCTATTCTTTGGCCAAGCATGTAAAACTAGCTTTATATAACAAGAAGTCAACATACTTGTAAAAGCAGATGATCATGGAACCAGATTTGAGCTTTCCTAGTCATTGCTCCAAAAAGAAAGAGCCTGATAAGATCATCTCTGAAGCCAGCATCTTGCTTTCACAGAATCACAGAATTTCTTTTGCTTGCTTCTGACTTCAGGGAGCTTCCTCAGGAGGTTACTGCCTTCACAAGAGTACTGGACACAAAACATGCTTTATGTCTGGGAGCTTGGAGACAACCAGAAAGTTCTGAAAGGCAGAAGTGTCAACCTATGAGCTGGACTACAAATCTCTGCCATCACTTAGCAAGACTCAGAAATCCTGCTCAATTCTGCAAAGTAATTTTTGCCTGAACTTTTCAATTATGGTCAACCAAGCAATAAATAGAACGTGAACCTCTGGACTCATCTACCCATAGAACTCCTACCGTGTGCAGAAACATTGATATTCAACATCACATTAAATAAGAACATTATCCAGAGAACTGCAGGACAAACTTTTATAATCACTAACATTTAATTCATTTGTTTACTCACTCATCTTCTTTAAGATATCATCTTCTGAGAAGAAAATTTGCAGTCATTTTTATGTGGAATGAATTACTCGTACCTTGTAAGACAATAAAATCGATCACTACATTGTTCAGATTTCCGTTGACTCAGAAGGTTCCACCTGAACATCAGGAAACACTTTTTCACTGTGAAAATGACTAACCACTGCCACACATTGCCAGAGAGGTGGTGGTGAATCCAGCCTTGGAGGTGTTCAAAAGCCATCTGGACACGGTCTGGGCAAGGGAGGTTGTATCAGATGACGTCCAGAGATCCTTTCTGACCTCAACTGTTATGTGATCCCACTAGAATACTTACTTTCAGATTTATTTTCCACAAAGATAATTTATCTTAATAATTCCACTCACCAGCATATGAAAATACTGCTAAGGTCTACCAAAATGACAAGAGAACACACAACTACATTACAACACCAGACAAAATCACATGTTGACAGCTGATGCCCTAAATATAGGTCCTTTCATTTCATTTCGGGTCTCAGTAGCTGCATGATAAAAATAGATAGGTAATGAAAGACCTAGTTGCCAAATCCTACCTGGTGATAAAAGATGCATTTAACCCTCTGAGGGAGCATAGGACTAGTGGAAAACCCTGGCCAGCCAAGAGACATGCACAGGGGATCTACTGAACTGAACTAAAGCATGGTCTTCTCTATAAAGTTAACCAGAAATTAAAATTTGGGCTTCATTGCATCTGATACATTTACACCCTGATTTTAGGCTATTCAGTTCCCAATGACGTACAAGTACTCCCAGTTCTAATAATACAAATAAGTGGAGAAAACAAGCAAGACATGAACAGGCAAAGCCTGGGAACAGTTATGGTCACAGGTACACCATGTTTAAATATGAACTAAAATAGCTCAACCAAAGCAGCATGAGTAAAGATGAATGGAAGGATTTTGGTGGGACCCATGTCTTGTTTGACAATGCGTTCCTATACATATCAATGCACACGATGAAAATTTCATTTTAGAAGAAATCTGATCCATACAGAGAAAAAAAACATAAAGACAGCAAAGATAAGCTTCTTCTGGGGGCAATTCAGAACCTGTTCCAAGGTGCTTTGGAATGTCCCTGCAAAAATCTCAGTTGAGTATAGCTTAGGAAGATTAATTTTTCTAGGCTAAAAGTAGAGTAATTTTTATCTAAATATAGCCTAACTAGGCTCTGTGGGCTCTACCATCCACCCTTTCATATTTAAGTTTATACATAGCTTTGATTCATAGAAGAAAATGCAGCCTTGTATAGAGACATACAGTTAGGTATCTGGCTAATTTACTTTAAATTCATTATTAAAAAAAGCAAAAAAGCACTAAAGGCTTTCAACTTTGTTAGAGTTCATTTTCAGAAATGAACAAAACAGACCAGTGAAGTCGTCAAATGGACTGACAAGCACAAGGATTGAAATCTGAAGGAACTTGTCTCCGTTAAGACACTTCTCATGCAAGGCAGAAAATCTGTGGGACTAGGGTGCAGACTTGTGCAGATTTAAGCTTATTAAAAGTAAGTAGTGAGCCTACAAAAAGAGGAATACAGAATGATAAGCAAAGTGCAGGGCTGATGTGAATACCACCAAGACTCAAGTCATGCTAGATCTTGAACAGCTATTGAAAAACTAGTAACAGTATATCAAGCTGTAGAAAGCCAGAAAAGTGCTTTTGTCCAGAGAAGACTGAATGAAGATTTAACATTTCTCCCCAAACTAAACAAACTGTGGCCCAGTTTTCATTAAGAACAGTGACACTGAATGAAGAAAAGATGATGGCGAGGACAGAAACTATAAGGAAATCTCTAACCATTAAACCTGGGAAGCTTTTCAGCAGTAGGAGTAATAGGAACAAAAAACAACACGGATTTCTCAACAGAGATAAAAGTATCTGGGAGTAAGATGCTGTGACCTCTATAACACTAGAAATCCAGACTCCAAGGCCCAAAATGTTTGTTAGTCAGGTGCATAAATGCTTATCTATTTAATGCAGAATAGCACCTTTGAGACTAAATTTCCTTTGCCCTTTTCTTCTCTTTTAAGCCTGCAGGAACATCTTCCTAGACAACAAACACCATATGTTGTTTGAGACCTCAGAAAATCACTAACAGAGCAGAAAAGATGGGAGCTTTACTGCCAATGATTAGTACAGGAGGGCCAACACACACAACACTGCTATATAAGATGGCCTTACTATATTAGAGCATGAAATAAGAGGAACTGTGCTTTGCCCATTTAACTACAGCAATCACCTTTCTTTATAAAGCTGAAGTATCATGAAAAGCAGGTGCACATTCTTTGTCCATGGGCTGCAAACAAGGGCTACAGATGTGATTCAGCAAGCCAAGGCAAGTTTTGGATTTTTCTAAACAGAACTTTGGTGCCTAGTGACAGAGACTGACACCGCTTGAGATGGGATCTTACAATAGGATGAACTGGCGCATCTTTAACTTCTAAGTATGCTTAAAAATCTGGCCCTTCAACTAAAGGCAGCAAAGGAACTGCACACATCCTTGATTAAAATTAAGCCCATGATGCTTTACTTAATGGGAGTGAGGGTGTTGGAAGAGGTTAATACACATCCTTCAGTAGTCTGACTGTTTTGACTCCTTAGCTACAAATGCAGACGGCAGATATCTACCTCTGCGCACAGCCAGCACAAAGTATGTTCAGTCTATATGAAAACCCTCAAGTCCCTACAAGGTTACTGCACAGGTCGAGCACAGCTTTATTACTGAAATGAAAATGTGCAGGTTTTCCAGGAATCTTTAAACAGCAGCCTTTAAAACCCTGTGCTTGTTATCACTTTGTTAGATCCATAAAATTGACACCAATCCGGCAACACAGGCACAGAGAGTTAAATAGTACCATTCTGGGTAAAAAGAAATACACTGATTTGATGGAAGTAGTGAAGCCTGAATCACTTGTACTCAAGAACTACTGCTGCATCATTACACAAGGCAGGGAAAAACAGGTCCTCTCATTTTGTAGTAGACCATGGTGATGCACCTCAAAACCCTGAAGTTTACTGAGAACTGAGAGAAATCACATTCACTTCTGCGTATCCTGGAAAGGTTGGGGTTTCTGGCAGGGACTTGTGCTGCTGAGGTTCCCTCTGATGTGATGCTTTCCTTGACTGTACTTTAGACAGTATTTATTTAGACATTGGTTAACAATGGCAAGGGAACAATCCTGTTGTTGGCCTGTCTTACTTTATACAGAGGAAAAGTATTGTCTCCCACGAAGCTTTCTGAGCAGCTTTCTTGTATTGTTACTTATGCCTACGCTTCCAAATTATCCTGCCTCAAACGTGCCAGGCTCGTAAATTAAGCCCTTTAAGGAGATTATGGAGACAGGAACTACACTCAGATACTTGCCCTCTTTCAGAAACCTAATTAAATGGATGAAACTTCCTTCCCTCTCATCTGTGATGGCAATAGCAAGGAATTTTAGACTATTAGTTCAATACTTCGAAATCTTTTAAAATCCTTTTCTTCTTTTCCAAAAGCAGATTCTTATTCCTTATCACAAAGTCATGGATAACTGTAAAACATCACTGCATTTTTCTACCATGGTTGAAGAGAGGCAATTTTTAATAAAAGTGTGTATTTACAAAGTCTCCCAGTTTTTAATATCCAGAAAATTTAACACTAAGGGTAGAAAGCTGAAAAAGTCTATTTCTGCCAGAGCATGAAAACAGTGTTAAGGTTTTCCTACTTAACAACAAGTGAAGCTTGCGTGACCAATTTGGACTATATTCTACAAATGCCTTTATTTTCTTTTACGAAAACAGGTTACTTTTCTTTCCAGGATTTGGAAAGGATGCATTATTCAATTGTTTATGAACAATATTCAGCATTTTTAAGGCTTCTCGTAAGAAATAAATGGAGACTTAACATTCCATAGAGACTCCTCTGCTTCAAAACTGTCCATGGCTTTTAGTTCCATATAATTAATGTTCCTTCATTTCCAGCAAGTTGCTAATACGAAAGGTGATTTGTGAAATTATTCAGACCATTAAAGGGAATTCTTGTTCTTCTCTTTCCCAGGATATCAAGACTAAATTCACAATCAAATGCTCTTTCCTTTGTACTTTGGTAAAAGACTGTTTAGACTCATAGATAATTCTGGAATAACTACGTAGTACCAGTTCAGTTTGATTTTACTTCTTTTGTTAATGTTGTGCTTTCCTAAACAAATTTATACAAAAAGACATATACACACTTAAAAAAAAGTTCAGCAGAGCACAGAATGGAAGATCATTTCAGTTTTATACAAACAAAGACAATTATACAACAATAAATCCCAGAGCTTTTCCAGTTCAGTGAGAAAAAAGTATTTTCCTTAAAACATTCCTTTTGTTACTTGCATTTCTCATCAGTGTGGAGTATCTGATTGACAGGGAAAATACTGCAGACATCCCAGACCTCCAGAGAAAGAAATCAGTAGTCCCATCCCCAGCCAACATAACACCCGCATGCCTCAGGTAGCAGTACTGAATTCTCCAAATTAGGACAGAGCTGCTATTTCCTTTAAGAGGTTCATGGGCTTAAAGTACCAAGGCTCTACATGCAGTTTCTGAAGAACACCATCATGTAGAAAGATATAGTATTTCAACTGTCAGTTTCTTTCCAGTCAGGACACATCTTTGAATAATAATTTCTGATTTTCTGCATTGTAGATGAAAACTGCAATTTTCAAGTAGACAAGTCTCCCATAACATCCTCCTAGGGAAGCTCAGGAACTGTGGGCTGGATGAGTGGTCGGTGCAGTGGATTGAGAACTGGCTGAATGGCAGAACTCAAAGGGTTGTCATCAGCGGCACTGAGTCTAGTTGGAGGCTGGTAACTAGTGGTGTCCCCCAGGGGTCAGTACTGGGCCCAGTCTTATTCAACTTATTCATCAATGACCTGGATGAAGAGTTAGAATGTACCTCACCAAGTTTGCTGATGACACAAAACTGGGACGAGTGGTAGATACACCAGGCAGGCTGTGCTGCCATTCAGTGACACCTGGACAGGCTGGAAAGTTGGGCAGAGAGAAACCTGATGAGGTTCAACAAGGGCAAGTGCAGGGTCCTGCACCTGGGGAGGAACAACCCCATGCATCAGTACAGGCTTGGGGCGGACCTGCTGGAGTGCAGCTCTGTGGAGAGGGACCTGGGTGTCCTGGTGGACGACAGGTT
>Ga0065711_1041416_pt1 | contig 16169 bp, 13 predicted proteins | sample Hoacrofraction12_FD_59098 | JGI IMG/M metagenome (GOLD analysis project Ga0065711, IMG submission 59098) | Hoatzin crop microbial communities from Cojedes, Venezuela - Epithelial fraction 12 v2 (version 2) | ecosystem: Host-associated > Birds > Digestive system > Esophagus > Crop | place...
CCAAAGACCACCCGAGGACACTAACAGACATGCGTGAAAGATATTAACATATGCTAATTTGTTCTTGGAAAAGTCATGAATATGCTAAACATTTCTCGGAAATATAATGACTATGTATATTGTGATTGTATTTAACCTGAAATGACAGGGTGTTTGGCGCGCACGTTTGGAGGAGAGATCCCCCGTGTTCCCGGCGCCGCAATAAAGAATACCTGCTTAATAGCCCTCTGACTATTGAGTCTTCAGCTCCGGCTTTTCACGGCATCAGAGTCAAACTCAGGACTTTCTGGCTGCAGGCTGAAATTTCAGTTACTTTGTCTTTCTGCATCATTGCGTTACAGTGAGGTACTTGACTCTGCCATGTTCCATGAAATGAGCCAAGGCACCCCATCCCCAGCACTCTGCCGCTGCAGAGCGAGCGGTTGTCCGCCACCGGCAAATCCCGACACACACAATTATGAGCACTTTCTCCATTAGCTGAAACAGTAGGGGGTTTGTGCTCATGAATGTGGCAGGAAATCAACCCAGGATGTCTTGAGCTCGGGCACAGGCCTTTACAGTCTATCAATTATATCACAACTTGCAACAAAACACAAGTGTTCCACATGCCACTCACTTGTCTCACCTCTGAATTGCTGCCGTCGAGCAGGGGCAAGCTTAACATTTGACTGAAATACCCAGCAAAATTCCCCAGAGGGGTGCTAACGCCCGCCATCCTGCTGTAAAGAAGCAGGCCGTCTGTCTTCACCAACCAGTGGTCATCATTTGTGGCTCGGCTGTGGGACCCACAGCTCTTGACTACCAAGTGCCAGAAGAGCCAGAGGGCATTTCAAGGGGATGTGTTGATTACTCCCCTTCCCACGGTCTCTCAGCCGTGCCCTTCTCCCTCCTCTGCAGCATTTAAGCCCCCCCAAACACTGCTTGCAACCAAAGCTGAAGAGTTGTTCCAGTGCTGGGCAGAGGAGGTGCTGTGGAAGAGCCCCTGGAGGGGGATGCTTCAGAGCATGCTGAAAAACTGTCTGCTGAAAGGGGCAGATGGGCCGGGGAAATGAGCTGCTTTGAACTCAGGATGCTGGCAGTAAAGGTCTGTCAGATCTCCCCTCCCACAGCTGAGAAAGAGGGCTGAGTTGCACCTGGATTAATATGAGTATCACAGGAAATGCTGGGGTACATGGAGCCAGCCCCTTTTTGGGAAGTGAGGGCATGAACACAGAGCTGAGGAGCCTGGTGGGATGCCCACATCTCCACCAGGATCTTGTGTAGAGGCTTTAGTGTGCTTCAGCAACATGCAACCCATCTAGGACAGGTGGGAGTTCAGAGACATCTGAGGTCACCCTCTGCAGAGCAGCTCTGTCTGGGGATGTCTCCTAACCTGCATAATCTGTCCACAGCTGTGTGATGATGGAAACTAGGTGCACCTCAAGACGCCACCGATCTATTCAAACAATTGCCACAGCAGATCCTGGCTCTCAACGCTGTTACAGGACTGTCAGAGTGCATCTCGAATTCACGTCCTGTACCTACCTACTCCTTACCCTCACATCATACATATACAAAAAACTCTCATGGACCGGGCAGGTCAGGCCTATAGCTCAGAGGACACAAGTTCCTGGGTTCTCCCGCCCACACTCTGAATAATTTTGCTAGCTACTTCTCATCCTCCAAGGATGTGCAACTCACCAGCAGAGAACATGCTCAAGCACACTTAGCTGTTCGACCCAGCCCTTGGCAGAGCTTGGGATGCTTGCTAGAAGGCATTCAGCAATTTTGCTGCCCAAAATGTGTTTGAGTTGTGCTCATCGTGTCTGGGTCAGTGGGGGCTGGGTGTGGAACAGCAGCTCTGTGAGTCATCAGGGGTCTGTGAGGCCAGGAGGAGAGGTCCACACAACCTTGTTTAACTACAGACTGTTGCAATGTTCAGTACACAAATTCAGAATGGCTGTTCTGGTGGTCTGTGAGAAAGCTTGGGAGTTGGCAAGTTAAGTTTGGACAGCTGATCTAGGACACAAACATTAGCTCAGGGACTCTTATAAAATGAGAAACTGCACTGTTAAGCAAGAAAATGTGCAATGTGTTAGTAAACACAGCTCACCCTAGAGACTGGCTCTTGTCATTGCTCAGCAATGCTATGAAATCATATATTCCCCTCCCAGCCCTGGGCTAGGCAGTGGAAACCAAGGGGTTTCAGTTTTCCCCCATACAGAGGTGCAATGTCTGTCTTTAGCCAGACCTGTCATTCCCTAAGAGATGCTGAGCTCCCTCAGCTCCACCACAGAGGTTGGGAAGTGCAGTTGCTGAGCACCTGAAAATCAGGCTGTTGCATTAGGTTGTATGTGTGGAGAAAGTGTCTGACCTTAGACATCTGTAGTTGAACATGCTGGCCTTTAATTGCTGCAGCCAAGCTGACCCAGTGGGTCAGGATTTATGCCAGACCTTCTGTGTGTGAGGAGAGGATAAACAGCTGTAAACCACGCCAATGTGAAGGAAAAGGTCACTGCTTTCAACTGTGTAAGAGAAAGCTTTTGGATTGGGGATGCTAATGACAGGAGGCAAAGTGTATAAGAAGCTGTGAGTGCAAGCTGGACAAGTTGTCCCAGGAGAATGGAAACTGGAAGAGCAGGGTGGGTGAGCTCGGATGTCGCACTCACTACTCCGGGCCAGCACAGTGCTGCAGTGATCACTGAACTATGTTAGATGGCGAGGCGAAGGAGGCGAGAGACACCTTTCTGGCAGGACAACAGACTGGAAGAGATGAGCAAAGCAAGCCATGAGCAGAAGGAAAGCACCATCAGAGGGCTTGGAAAGGGGGACAGGGAGGTTTCAGCTGAACGGCACAGATTCAGAGGGGCCTGCCCGGCACTGGGAGGCTGAGGGAAGGGACAGGTTCATGGTAGCATCTCCTGCTCAAATCCCAGCTGGACAGCTGACACTCACTAGTTCACTGACTTTAACACTAGAGCACTGCGACCTTTAGAAACAGAGTCTGTTCACTGGATCTGAACCTTTGACTCCGTTTAAATGTCTATGTCCATCAGTTCCCACAGCAACAGGTGCAGACGTTTAGCAATAGCTCTGGTAGAGCCTAAAATGCTGAATAAAATCTCTCCACCGAACCCAGACCTCCAGTATCTTTCACAAGCTTGCATCTATCTCCATTTAGCAAGGTATAAGGTCAGCTGCTCCAGACAAAACACCTGTCTTGGCAGTTTTGGCTTCTGTGGGTACCTTTCCCAGTTTGGTGGGAGAAGCTCAACAGACAGGTGACATGGGCAGGTCTGGATGGAACCAGGTTTTGTAACTCTGCCCCATGCAAAGCTGTACATGATGTACACAAGATCTGGCCAGAAGCTCTGGGGCGGGTGTGTTGGAGGCCTCTGCCACCATCTTACTCCCCAGAAAAAGAAAACTTGGCAATAGCCTGGGTCTGAGTTAGTGTCGAGCCTGGAAATGACAAATTAACATAAGCTGTGAATTTACATACTTCTCAGCCATTTACAGCCTTGTCTGAGCCTAAATAAGAGCCACGGTCCCTGAAAATTTGGGCCCGTTTGTCAGCAAGGCATTCCAGCGAAAACATCACGTGTTCATTTCATGGAGTGAAACAAGATCTTTGTTCTGCATGCCTTTTTCCCCCTCCTTTTTCTGAATGAGGCAGTTTTGTCCGGGGTTTACAAGCCAATGTTCCAATCCCTCACAGACGTTTCCCATTATCGGAGCTGCCTCTTGTCCTCCAAATCATTTTCCACAGGACTCCTGTAACTTAGGCTGGGAAACGAAGCCAAGAGCTCAGAAGAACAGACCCTACTCCAGGCTGCTGACAAGACTGAAAAATGCTGTGGGGTGCTGCTGGGACCACCCAGCCTGAAGCATCCTCAGCAGGGGAGCAGCTGAAAAGGATGCTAGTGGTGGGAGGAGGCTCACTGTACTGTACAGCCATTTAAACAGCTTGGTAAATTAACTTTGATGAGTTATAATCACGCTGTGCAGAACTGTCTACAGAGACTGGTGGTAGACAACTGTGACTGATGACTAACTCCACAGCATACAGCACAAAGGGCCTTTGTTTTGCACCCTTGAGACCTACCCATATTTTGTGAGACCCCTCTGTCTGGGGGTCAAATTGCCCCTGCTGTAGAAAACTACCAAAGGGGGTTGGAGGAAGGGAAGGAAAACTCAAGTGAGGCTTTCTGTTTGAATTCCTCTTTCCCCCCTCAAAGAATCATCCTCTGCTGGGGGGAACCACACGTATGGAGCTGGACCACCCACTTACTGCACAGATCCAAGCAACTCCCCTCCCACAAACAGAAACCAGCTACTGGAATGGCATCAGGCTCCGCTCTCTAGACTCCCCATCCCACGGTGCTCAGCTGCAGAGGAGGTTGCCAAGCCAGGAGGGCCCATCTGAAGAACCCACAAAGCCTCTTTCTGCATCCTCACATAACTTTGCCATTCTGGTCCTTTGAGTCTTCTGCTGAAGTTTCTTCAAACGTCATGATCTCATCTATCTTAAGAAGGAAATTCTGCAATGCCTTATTTCATGTTTGCAAGAAAGTCAAGTAGCCACTAGATGAGAACCATCCAGAAATGAAATTACGTTCCCTATAGCACATACTTAGGGTCCCTTCCAGCCAACTCAGCTCTAGGAACTGAAATAAATCTACAGCAGACTTGTAAAACAGATACTCACAACCACATCTGGTATTGCTGCAGGAAGATTTGCCAGAACTCCTCTGTCAGCACCCTAACCAGGAAGCAGTGGACTTCTGTTGCTCCATGAGCAAGGGCTGCCCTAGGACAAGGGAGGTTGGGGCAGATGTATGCTATTCCCAGTGCTATATTTTGCTTTTGATCAGCCTGTTCCGGGAAGCCAAAGTCATAGGCAGGCCTGGTTTCTGGGATTAGAGCTAATGACTGTTACCTTCTGGACCTGACCTCATTTCAACCGACCTGATGAGTTTGAGTTATTCTCACTCGCAAGCCCCATGATTTCAAGAAAAGTGTTGGAAAATTCCTCGTCTCTCCCTGTCTGCCACCCTAAGCTAACAGTATGTCTCACCAACTCCAGATAAGTGCTCCAGGCACATGGTTAGATGGCGAAAGATGGAGACCAACTAATTCCTAGGCGGCTGTTTGCAGAGCTGAACTGACTGTCAAAGTGAAGGAGATGTGATCTGAGCACCTCTGCCAGCCTGGGCCCCCATGGGGATTTGGGTGTTCCTGCAGAATCACTGAAATGCTGGCTTGGGAGGCATCTTGGTGGCCATGTAGTTCAGTCTCCTACCTGTAGCAGGGCTATCGCCAATATGCTTTTGGTTGACCATGCCTCTGTCTAGCTTGAAAATCTCTGCAGATGGGGACTCCACCACCTCCCTGGGCATCTGTTGCAGTGCTGCACCACTGTCCCAGTGAAGCCTCTAGGGTTTACCTGCAATCCCTAAACTTGCCCTCACCCCTTCCTATGTCCCCAGACATGGGTTCCTCAACATCTGTAGGGGTATCCATATGTAGCAGCTCAGTGATCTGAAATGGAGCTGTTGACTGCTCTGAGAAACCTCCTGGACCTGGGCAGATCTTGGCCATAAATGACCTGAGTCACTGCCAAAGGCTCTGGCACTACAGTCTACTCGACATCAGAAATTAACCTGAATTTAGGCCATGGCTCCAAATTAGGAGTTATGGTCATTATATAATTTTGTACTCAGGCATTAATAGTGTCAACTTACTACAAACCTAAAAATAACCTAAAATGCTGACTGCAAATGCATAACTAACTAGACTACTTCTTCTCTCCAAATTCCTTCACTTGCATTTCTCTCATTAATAGTGGCTAAATAGGCTTTGGATTGCACAGAGCCACCTCCTGCTCCTGTTCTCCTGCTCTGATCAGGCATAAGGCTGGTTAAAGGCCTCTCTTTTTTTTTTTTCTTTCAGCACAGATACAGCACCAGTAGGAAAACGTGGTAAATTTAGCTAAGACTTATGGTATACTGCTTCACCTAGCTGATTCTCTCCCCCCTTTAGGGGTTGTATCTTGTTCTTTCTTTTCTTGCAAACATTGAACTGCAATGGTAAGGTAGACAAAATTATAAACAACTTCGTTGTACTGTTTGGTCAGAGCAAAGATTGGACATTTTCCCCAAAGCAGTCATGATTTTTGCTTGGCTGCCAAGAAATGCTGCCCGAGTGAAATCTGTTCTGAACCGATGAGATGCTCTGGTAAGGAGGTGATAGATCACGTGTCAGTTCACACGTGTCAGTTTAAGGAGAGATATGGGATGCCCAAGGAGAGATATCAGCTTTTGCAACCAAGAAGAAAGCACAGGGAACAGGGAAAACAGGGGAAAACCAAAAAGAAATATTGATGTTTGAAAAAAAATATGGCAGAACTGAGGCAGATAAACTGGGAGAATTCAGATCTGGAGGGATGCATCAGAGAGTGCGAAGACAAGACAGGTGGTAAAAGCCATGGAAAGGAAAGAATTTAAAAAAATTTGTCTGTCCTTCAGCAGGAGGGTGATACCTAGTGAAATAAGACGATAGTTAACAGAACTAGATCACACATCACCCACCTGCATGGGATCTTTTTCTTTTAAAAAAATTGCGTTTCTTTACATTTTGTGTCTTAACCATTGGTCCACGTATAAAAGTTCAGGGCTGGGGTCTTGCTGTCCTTTCAGGCTGCACAGCGTGTACACAGGAGAGCCATGCTGATACCCACCGAGTAGCCTGGAGATACAGTGCTAGCAATTCCATTTGCAGAGCACCTTCCACGGCAGCTCCCAGCTAGGAACTGCCTCCCTCACTTTGGGAGGACCCCCCTGGCAACACATTGCTAAGGTGGTACAAGGGCAGGGGGCGTCAGAAATGCTTTTGCTTCTGGGCAGAGGCTCAGTTTATGTAAATCTCAGGAACTCTGGACTATGCAGATAGCAAGACAGCAGAGGGCACGCTGCAATCACTGCAGGTGTGGTTTGGCTCAGGAGCAGCCTGTGGTTAGACCACGGAGTAAGCACACACAGATGTCTCCTGATATACCTGCTGTTCAGGGAAGCAGATGAGTCTGTCACCAGAGGAGACAGACATCAGCCCACAAAAAAGGGGAGGAAAGAGAAAGGGAAATGGGGAGCGGGGGTGTCCTAGCTGAAGTGACAGCACATGGGCTGGCAGAGGCCATGTATGAAGATCCTGAAGAGCAACTGATATGAGGGGGTCACTTGGGGTTTCACTGCAATGCAAGGGACAATCTGAAATAACCTTCCACATCCTGATGGTTCAAAGCATTTCAGTTTGGCAAGACTCTCATCTGTCCCATCTTCTAAAACAATAAAGTAAAAAAACCCCAAACCAACAGCAACAGAAACAAAACCCACATGCTGTGGTATCAGATGGACACCCACCAAGAACAGCAGTGGAGCTGGAGCCTTTAAATGGACCTCCTCTTTAAAAGAACCAGCAGGAGAAGAGGATGCTGCCGATACCTGACAGCACCTCCCAGTGAGGCCATGGGCAGTGGGTGGGTGGCTGCTGCCCAGCCACTCCTGGTGACACTGTGACCCAGCCCCATCTTCCCAGTCTGATTCCTTCATTGCCCTCTTGCCCCAGTCCTTCCTGTACCAGGGCTGGCTTCTCATGCCTGTGCTGTTTTCTCCCCAGCCACTGCCTCCACTTCTCAGAATCTGCTTGCTTTCTCCACTCAGCCCTCAAAGCACCAGCCTACCTCCAGCTTTGAGGCTCAGTCTCTCTCCTCTTCTCCCTGGCATTCCTCCAAACAGTCATTTCCCTCTCCCAGTCACCCTTCTCCAGCTCCTTGTCCTGTCACCCACCCTGCCCAGTCTCTTTCCTCAGGCTCTCCATAGTCCTTCCACCTCACCTGCTTCTGTATGCTTCCCACTTCTCCCACTCTGATCTCCCTCAGTAGTCCAGATCCTACCATTTCTGTCCTATGTATCCCTGATCACCCTTTGCCACCCACAGCCACTGCCTTCTCCCTATTTCAGCCCCAGGAGGCTTGTCCCAATACAACTCCTTTTCCTCCCATCTGGTCCTTGCCGCTCAATTCTGCATTGCAGGTGAATGCCCTTCCTTCTCCAAGCTGCTTGGCCAACTGGCAAAGGCATCATCAGAGCACAGAAATAGCGGGCTCCCTGCCTCCAGCTGTGGGTCGAATGGGCAAACTCCTCCACCCTGCGAAGAGACTAATGCTGCTGCCTTCACCCAACCTATGAAGATCAGAGTTGGTACCCAGGCACCCACCCAGGGTGCAGGCAGTGTGCAGACCATTTCAGCAGCCTTCAGCTGATGTGATGATATGGAGATACAAGTATTTTGTTCCTCCTCAGATACAGCTCCATTTTACCTTCTCCTGGGTACTGCTCTGTAATGGAAATGCCTCATTTTAGTGTTTGCGTATGGAAATACAACAAAGCAAAGCCCTCTTAAGACAACCAGTTTTGTATCCTTGGGAAAAGCAATAGATTATCTGTGGAGAAATGTACACCCTTGGGTCATTTCCTGACGGGAGATGGGAAAGGCTGTGAAACCTGGTGGCTGCGGTCTTGTGTTCCTAATGACGGTACTTAACATCAACTGACCTTCCTGAGGGACAGGTAAGGTTGCAGGAAAGCTTCCCATGATTTCACAGCACTGTAGAATGCAGAAAACACAAGCTGAAGCCATTTGTTTCCCATTCCATACTGCTGGCAAGGCTGATATCAGTAAAATAAAGGCAGAAGGAAGTGGGCTAGAGCTGAGAAAGCTGAGTGCAGCAGGAGGAAGAAAAAAAGTTGTGGCTAAAGAGTTCAGCCAAGGCTAGGACAAGGGAAAGGAAGAGAAAGACGGGACAGACATTTTTTGAGAACTTATTGGACTCCATATGAAAAAATAATTGTTAGTTCTCCATCGTAAGAGCCTTTTGGAGCTTTTTCTGCAAAAGAAAAAAACATTCCAACAGGCACATTTTCTTTCCTTAGAAATTTGACGGTTGGTGGAGCCAACAAGACAACCCCTCTCTTACAGCGTATTACAAAACCCTGTCAGCTCCCAGCTGCCAAACATTCACCGTTTGTTTGTACTGAAATTTTCCATTCTTGCTCTTCGTCTCAGACATGTATTTCCTTTTAAGTTCTTACAGAAATAGCATCCTTGCTTTCTGAAAAGGGGCTTGGGAAAAGAATAGTTTTAACAGTGCAGACTTGTTTTTCCAGCCATTCCAGAAAGGAGTAGAAATTCAGGCAGCTGAGGCAAGAACTTTAGATTAGGTAGAGGAGCCATCTCCTTCACTTTTTTTTCTTTTGGATTCTCAGCCGACCATGTCAGACTCCTCAGGAAACTGTGTTTGGATTTATCAGCACAAATACCAGTCTTTTAGGGCTACAGATAACTGGTTGCTGTGGCTAACTGGTGGAAATTACCAGTGGACCCTGTCTGAAAACTGTGGATCCTGATTCCTTTGATTTTACAGAGGAGTTCACACTCCTAAATCTTGGCAGCCTGGCACATTCCTTAAGATAAAATGAAAAAGCTCCTCCCCAACCCTTTTGTGACTTTTTTTCTTTCAATACTTGCCGTGTTGCAGCAAGACTATGAAATCTGGCAAGGTACATAAGTCACAGAGAGAAAGACAACTTTTTTTTTTTTTTAAAGTGGTCTCATGAAAATCTGTTCAGATTTTGGGTTGAAGTACAAAATATCACAAATTTCTATCTCCCATATGTGGCTGGCATAGCACAGCTTGCGGTTCTGGCCACTTGCCGTAACTCCCTGACAGTTTTACTGCCATGTGCAAGTCCTGGCCCTTTCTCCTGCTCTACCACTTTCCAGAGAGCTTTGGTCCAGCTGATCTATTGCCAGCAGAGAAGACGTGGCCAAATGTGATACAGGAAAACTCTTTGATGGATGTTGCCTAGCTGTATGTGTGTTTCTCCCCTACCAAATGAAGTGTTGGGTTGCTAGAACATTGGTCCATACTATTCTTGTAGCCAACATGGGGAGGTATGGATGGGATAGATGGACTAAAAGTGGGTGAAAAACAGGCTGGACAGGTGAGCTCAAAGTGTAGAGGTCAGTGTTTCAAAGTCTTACAGGAAGCCAGTTGTGAGTAACGTTCCTCAGGAGGTCAATACGGGGACCAACACCATTTAACATCCGCATCTACAGGAGGAAAAGGAGGCAGAGAACACCTTAGAGAGTTCACAGATGACAGCAAACTCGGAGAAGTGGTGGGTATGCTGGAGGGCAGTGCTGCCATTGAGAAGGACCTAAATAAAGTGAAGAAGTGGGCTGGCAGAAACCTAATGAAGTTCAACAATGACAAAGTTTTGCACTGCTTGCAAAGCCCCCATTGCCAGTGCAGGGTGGCTGCTGACTGTCTAGCAAACGCCTTTGCAGAAAAAGGCCTCAGGCTCCCAGAGGACAACTAGTTGAACAAGACTCAGAAGTGCACCTCAGCAGCCATGTAGGCCACATGCATACTGGACTTCAGAAGCAAAAGAGCAAGCCAAGGGAAGGGATTATTTTCTTTTATTCAACACTCATGAGGTTGCATCTAGAGTACTGTTTCCAGTTCTGGTCTTCCCAGGGTGTGAGTGATATTAATGTGCTAAAGGGGGTTCACCAAGAAGATCAGGGATCTGGAGCACATAATGTATAAGGGGAAACTGAGGGACCTGAGTTTTTTCATCCTGGAGAAAAGAAGGTTGAGGGGGGCCTACTTGCTGTCTTTGACTAAAGGGAGGGTTATAAGACAGTCAGACTCTTCACAGAGGCCCAAACTGAAAGGCTGAGAGGCAGTGGACCTAGGTTGCAGCAAAGGAAATTCCAATTAGATTTAACACCGACAAAAAAATCAATGGATTTTTTTTGGCAGGGCAGAGTGGTTCAGCACTGGAATAGGTACCTAGAGAGACTGGGGTATTTCCTCCCTTGGAGATTTTAGGACTCATCTGGCCCTGAACAACCTTCTCTAACTTTAGATTTAGGCTTGCTGGGAGTGGTGGGTTGGATTAGAGACCTCCTCCCACCCATGTTGTTCTTTGACTCTGAATACGTGCAACTGTAGGACCTCAGAAACAACAGGACTGAGATTTGCTCAAACGGACAGAGTTTTATAGCTGAGGTTTGGCCAGGATGGGAGACTGGCACATGGCTACAGTTTTGGAACCCACAACTCAAAGCCACAAAACTTCACCCAGCTCCCGCTGTCCTAAGCATTTAACTTGTACTTGATGAAAGCCCCTTGATTTGCAGAAAGTAAATATCAAGCATTCATTCCTTCTACTGCTAGTTTGTGCTGCGTCCTGGGCCAGTGCTGCACGGCATGGTCACCTGTCTGCTGTGAGCAGATCTGGTCACTGGGTCCCACGACTATGCTTACCAAAGGGAGCTGAACAGAGTCACCCCACAGTTTACAATCTGGGGTGGTAAGTGCACATTCCCAGACTCATTCCTTTTGTGTGACACCCATTCCGGGGATGTGGGCCACCAACTTGTTCCCCTAGAACGAGTACATGAGACATCTGAGCCCTCCCAGTTAAGTAAACGCTCTCTCTGGGAGCTCAGCCTGTAGATACCTGTCGGCTAAACTCTTCAAAGACAGTGCAGCAGAACTGAAAGCAGCATAAGTTTCACAGAGGAATTTCTTAAGCTCGCTAAACAGCTTACATTCTTCAACGTCCTAAAATGCTCAAATTACAGGCCTTTGAAAACAACAAAAGCCCCATGAGGCGCTGATATTTTTGGTGAGCCTGGCGCTTCGAGATGGGCCAAGACCCACTGGCCTTATGCAAATGCATCTTGGATGTGAAGTCGGTTAGCTTGCCTTTGAAACAAGCTCTCTTTTCTCTTCCCCGCATGCTCAGGTTGGAGATCTAGATAGCACAGTCCTCCTGGCTGTCTCCCTCCCCTTGCAAAATTGTTGCATTTTGGTTGAGATGGGCCAAACATTAGATCACAGCTGGGACCAACGTAAAATACCGTTTGTTGTTCAAAGGGAAGATGAAACCCTTACCTCTTTCTCCTGACACCTGCTGCAGATGAAGACCCATACTTGCTTCAGTGCTTGTTTGTTCCCTTGTGCAGGCGTGGGAAATCTGGGGGGTTTGTGTTCAGCTCCCAGAGAAACAGAGGAGTTGGCAAAGCCTTTCTTTCGTCTTTTAGTCTTTGCTTCTAGTGGGGTCACATTTTCCATTTTTTGGCCTGAAACCACAGGTTTCTTCTTTGAATTAATGAATGTCAAAATTGCAGGAGTCAGTCTCTGACACTTTTGATACCATATCAAACAGCCGAAGCCTTGTGCTGTCTTAGCTGCTGTTGCCCTCAGAAAACAGTGATCAGCACTGAATTAAGCCAGCATTTCAAGCCTCCCTCCCACCGCACAGCTCAGTTCATCTCTGCACACACACACACGTGCACACATAAGAAGATCCCAGAATCACTTGCTGAGTCTCTCTTAAAGCTTGCCTCCCCACCTTTACATCCCACCTACAAATGGATAAAAGGTCAGAGCATGACATACACTGCCATTTGATTCAAACAAGGGGCAGCTGGAGGAGGCAGTGGACAGAAGAGGAAGAGCTTGTCACTGCATTTGAAGTCTATTGTGTCATTTAGTGAACATATCCCTTATGGTGTAAATGGCCTTCCTGCTGGTGACAACATTTCCAAGGCCAGCTCAGAAATCGCAGATGATAACAAATATTAACGGTACAACTCTGTGCATGTCTCCATCGACAGCTGGCTCCCAGCTCCTCATGGCCCCCCCTCCCGACACATTAACCACACAGACAGCACTGGACTTCCCAGAGACTTCTCCTGAACCATCTCACCCCACTGTCTTTGTCTGAAGAACTGCAGGCATCCTTGTACACAGAGTGAACACTGCCTTCCTGGGATTCGCCACAGTGCTGGAAAATTTGCTAGCTAACGGCATAGCTAAACAAAACCTACCTTCTAATAATAATTCCCGATAAGCAGGCTGTGGTATCTCTTCTGCTGAGTGCATCAATTGTCAGTTGGTGCCAATAACACAAACCATGACTCGCCCCTTGCAGTACTGTTTGTGTGAGCAACAATGGCCGATATTTTCTTCTACCCGTGCTTTCACACCGTGTCAAAAAATTATGTTTTCCTTTACTTTCTTTTTATAAAGTGCTATAGCAAAATGCCCTTTACCCATCTTTTTTTTTTGCAGGTCCTCTGTATGCATTTTGCTAGGAATCACTGTTTCTCCTTATCTTTCACCCTTAGTCTTTTCTCTGCAGAAAATGTTTTTCTCATTCAAGAACTCTGAGATAGCCTAGGGAGCTTGTTATTCTTGTGCAGGTCACCCTGCTCTCTTTACTTCTTTATAAAATCCAGCACATCCCACGCTCTGCTGCTGCTGCTATTTCTGATAACTTATTGTAGACACCGTTAAGTGTTGGACTATCACTATGGATCCCTTCCTCAAACTCTTCTTCCTCTTTTTCTCCTGTTCTGTAACAAATTTCAAAAAAGAAAATATGCTAGAAGAACTTGTCTTCCTTTGCTTATTTTTTCCCCTTCAGTTTGAATCTTTCTAGTTTTAGAATTACGTGTTAACTTGGTGGTACAGGAGCATGAGGATTGTGAAGAACATCTCCAGGGGGACTGTGAATCGCTTGCAATGTTAGCCTGTGGTCTGGTACGTGCCAGAGAAAACTCTGACGTCCAGACAATGGCAAGCAAGCGCTTTTCTAGGAATATAGTTTTGCAGCATTGGCTTCAGTTCATCCATATGCTACCAGAGCTCCTTCCTGTCTGATGTGGTATTTTCCTTGCTTTTGCTGATTTAATCTGATTTCAAAGCAACTGCTTTGGAGGTCTTGTTCAAAGTTTCCTTGTCACTATCTCTTCTTAGTCTTCCTCATTTATACCCTTCCCCAGTTCGTAAGCTGTGCATTTATGCTACTCATGGTATAAATCTTGATAGGTATGTCAATATTCCTTGTGGGGTTGCTGACTTCTAGAGGGAAGTTGCTATTCACTAGCTGCTTTCTTTAGTTTGAACCAAATCTGATGCCTTCTCTTTCTGCAGCGTGGACAAAATAATTCAGTTCCTCTGCGTGGATTTGCATTTTGCTGTGACTCAAATTTAGGCTGCACTCTCTGCTTCTTGTAGGCAACGCTATTTGGATTCTTTTGTCATGTTTTTCTCTGGGTCTGTCATGCATAAGAATGCCATCAAGAGTGACTCCAGCTCTTCACCGTCTTTGTGTTATCTCAGGAATCTTTTGGGGCATATTGCCAGGATAGGCAGCATTTTAAAAGAGGCAGCCACTTGAAATGCTGTCTTCTTATAGTCATTAACCTCCTGCTTTCTTCGCCCAGCCTGAGCTGCTCGTGCCCAGATGGAGCGTTTAGTATATGGAGTATATTTGCTGTAGAGAGCAGACAGGCGATCTCATCCTGGGTGTGTAAAGAGCAATGTTTTCTCTTATTGCTTTCTTTGCGTCTCAACAGTCTATGCAGCTGTAGATTATGATGCTGTTTCTCCGTTTCCCTGTGATTACTGTGCAAAATCATTCCAGTGCCTCCTCCACTCACTCAGTCGTTTTTAGCGATGGAGTAGTCTCTGCTCCCCAGTTCTTTTTGAGTCTTGACAGTGGTGGACACTGCGGTGCATGTGCCGCTTGGGTTTGTAATTTCAGGCAGTCGCTGCTCTCTTGCTGGCAAGGGAAGCAATCCCAAGGGAGCTTGGGATGTCATCCTCTATGATTCCTGCCAATTCAATTTCCCTGCAGCGGAGGAGAAATCATCCATCATCCCCCGCTGCAGCACAGTTCCCTTGCTGGACAAGTACCCCTGCCCCAGCCTGGCAGCCGCAATGACACCATAGCAGGCAGCAGCAATGCCCGGAGTGACAAGGCAAGCCCCAAGGTTCAGCTGGGGAGTGGGGACCCCGAGGCAGGGTCAGGGCTCCCATGAGCAGGGTACCAGCCTGATGTGAACACGGTCGCGGTGCAGCTCAGGCGAGGCCAAGCGTGAGCGAGCCATGACTTCAAGGCAGTTCCCAGGCTAAGAAGAGGAAGCCCCCACGAAAGGGTCTCAGCAGAACTGTGCGGGGATCTTCCACAAAGCTTCTTCCAGATTCTTTTTCCCCACCAGCTCTGACCTGTCAGCTGGTCTGGAGCTGCCAGCCAAAATCCTAGAAGGGGGAGAGTGCACTCAGGGCCCTGACAAACTGCTCATGCGGTGCGTGTTTGCCACTCCATCCCATGCCTTCAAAATCCAGGAAGGTGTTTCATTTTCTTTGCTGTGAGGCAGGTTTTAAGATTTTTTATCAGATTTCAGGGACTGAAGGCTTTTGGTCCCAGGACCGGTTTTGCTGGCATTTCTATAGCACAGAACTGAAGACATTTGACACTGATGTGTATCTGCATGAAACACTGCATTTCCCTGCTGTGCCAAATGGAGGTCTGTGCACCCTGCCATCTCGCAGTGTTGTTCACAGGGTGGCTCAGGTTGTGCTTCTCCATTACTCCATCCCAGGGTGGTGGCTGGCCTGTGCCCCCGTGAGAAGATCCAATGTCACCAGAGTGTCTCCTAGGCCCTGTTACGAGAATTAGAGATGCCTCACTGCTTTTTCTCCTGCTCTGTGCTGTGTCAGGAAGAGTGCAGTGCCACTGCTGCTGAATCGCTGTCCTCCGAGGTGCTCTGCGGTCACACGTGCCGGGAGGGACGGGTACCTTCCCAGCTGCTCGAAAGGCAACCTCTCCCCTGGACTCCTGAGGACCAGGTCCACTGGTTGCGTTGTGCAGTGCAATGCGTCACACCGATGTCCTGCTGGCGTCCCTCGGCTGCAGGCTTCACTTCAGACGCTGGAGGTAGCTCAGGCCCTCCACTTCCTCGCTCCTCTCTCAGCAACGCCTGCACCACTCTGCTGTCCTTGGCTCTCTGGTCTATGCGGTACCACCACCCACGTTCTTCTTCTAGATGCCTGTGCTCTCTGAGGCCTCTCTGTTCAAGTGTTAAATGACTCTTCATCACTCATTTTCTTTGTGCTCCTTTCTGATTTAACCCTAAGACCTTCTTGTTCAGCACACCATTCCTGCCTGTCGAAGCAGAGTTGTCCTTACAGCCTCAGCTATCCACTCACCGCTGGGCTTATCCTGCCCAGGTTTTTGTTTTTGTTTCTTCCCCTCCCCCCCCCCCCC
>Ga0065711_1041417_pt1 | contig 16169 bp, 6 predicted proteins | sample Hoacrofraction12_FD_59098 | JGI IMG/M metagenome (GOLD analysis project Ga0065711, IMG submission 59098) | Hoatzin crop microbial communities from Cojedes, Venezuela - Epithelial fraction 12 v2 (version 2) | ecosystem: Host-associated > Birds > Digestive system > Esophagus > Crop | place...
TTCAGGGACAGCTCGGCGACCCACCCCTCGGCCGCTCGGGTCATCAGCACGCAGACACCAATGTGGTGGACGGCAAATGGCGTTTATTGATAAATAACACAGCGTTATATAGCCTAGGTTTACAGCATCACTTCCGTCTGTTTACTTCACGGGTTAAATGCTATTGGCTATTAGGAGAGGGGGAGGACACTACCTTTCCGTACAGCGCGACATCTTCAGACCGCCAAGCCTTAACTACCCACAACATCGGAAGTGTGGAACGCTACTTGCTGCACCCACTCTGTCCCTCCTTGAGCTAGATGCACACCTGCAAAGGCATCTGATGGAAGGATGCTCAGTAAGGTTGATGTAAAAGTTGCAGTGTCTCTGGCGTAATTTCTTACAGTTTCAAACCAGGTTTTGACTGCTTCTCTGCTGCTTTCTTCTCTCTCACTATTACAAATTTTCAAGCTTCTCTTGTACTTCTTCTCAAGTTGTCTTCTTTGATTTTAAGCTGTTTAGTGAATGGATGTATTCTTTTTTATCATTGTCAACCTGGGACAAATTGCCTCTTAGTTCTGGATGTTCTGTTGACATTCACTGTTATACTCACTTCCCTGCCTTAGCAACTGTTGATATCCTGGCCACCTTGCAGAGGGGACGCTGAGCAGGCACCCCCACAAACATTGTGGAGCACAAAGAATTCTCTCCTCTCTTACTGTTTCTTGTGATTTTCAATCACATATAAAATTTGTCTTGCAGTGAAAATCACAAGTGATTACACTGCATAATTTGTGAATAACATTAAGGTGTTAGTGGTCTCCCAAAGTCATTAGGCATAAATAGTGTTATGACAACTGGTTTTTTGGAGGAAGATGGAGAATTCAAAGTAACTGCAAGAATATTTGAAACTCTCAATTAATGAAGTTCAACTTTACTGTAGCATTCCAATTATTGAATGCAAAATTTACATAGACATTAATAAAGTTTTCTGTATTAATCTTATCACCATCTCTCTTAAAAATAATAACATATACCATACATACTAGCACGAAAGGACTAACTTCGCTCATCAAAGATCTCTTTCTTCCAGATTTCTCCTTTTTCTTTCATTTTTGATTAAACATATTTAATTATTTTTTCAGCTTGCTGGAAGAATATGCTTCTTTTCTTCCTGTCTATCCTTTAGTAAAAGCAAGAAATTACAGTTCACTGTCAAAATAAAGAACAAACTCAGATTGTTCAAATTCCAAAACAAAATAAAAACATAATATTGTTCACATGGTACATTGGTGTTAATATTTTGACGAAAAATGTGCATGTCATTTGTGATTGGAGCACACCCTCTCACTAGACGGGAAGGGGTCCATGCTTAATCAATAACTGAAGGAGGTTAAAATGAAAATAATATCTTTCCAGAAAAAAAAAAAAAGCATGGTAATATTTTCTGCACACCAATAAATTTTTTATTAATTCAGATTTTAATTACCATTTATTTTTACACAACAAAATACTATTCAGCTAGTAGCTTATTTTAAACACATTTCATGTTTCTCATGTGGGAATTTTATTTTGTTACTTAGAACTAGATGTACCTTTTCACATTGATTACATTTAGAAATAAGTTCTCTTTAATCTCTAGTAATTTTTATCAACATTAACCCAGACAGTGGAGTAAAAAAATGGATTCATACAGTTAATGCTGAACAGAATTGCTGCCAGGAATCTGAGAGAAACAAAGAATTTGTATTCAGTTTCGTGGTTCAGCTGCCACCATTCTGTAAACTACTCATTCTTTCTATCAATTTCTTTATTCTAAAGGTAATGAAATATTGCTGCTCATGAAATATGCTAGTATTAATTTTTCACTTAAGCTACATATATTGTAAGGAAACAACCTTCTTAAAACAATGGACTTTTTAACGATTCTGAATAGAAGCAAGATATAAACTATAATATTACACAAATTATTAGCAGTTACCCATGAAATGTTTGACATGTATATATGGTGATATTAACTTGTGGAGCAGAGTTTGTAAGGGTTGGATATTTTTTCTACAAACTTGGTGAAGTTTTTTCCAACATGTTGATGATCATTGTTTAGGCAAATACTCTTTCACCCTCAAAAGAACTCAGAGTTGAAGATACCTCTTTTCATATGTAATATTCATGTGAGAACATTTTTGGATAATGCATGCAGGACTGGATACTCCTTTTACAGTATATAAACCATGGATTAAGTCTTCTTCAAACCAAATAGCAGTAACATAGAAACTAAAGAAGATTCAAGGTATTACTCATACAGCTGTGGAACATATAACAGGAAATAACCCGGGGAAGAAAATGAAAAATGCCATAGACGTCACTTTCTCCTATTTTTACAGTCACTGTGGAAGTAGTAGTTGGGGGAGAAAAAAGGTTCTATGAATTATGCATTTTTGATAATGCCTAGAAGGTGCAGTGAGTTTAAGAAGCACAAGGAATTTACGTTATGCTGGTAATTTGTTACTTGTACATTAGCAAATATTATAAAGACGTCTGAGAAACAGAAATATGCGGTTGGACAGACATTTGGCAGATCAAGAGTATAGACAGAGACCTGTGAATCACAAAAAAATACTAGTATAAGTCAATTTCACAATAGGGTAGACAATTTCATAAGAAAGAATTTCCCAGGAATATATAGGCAGAAAGTGAAGCATCTCTTGACAACCCTCTTAAAAGTGAGAAAGAGAATAAATGGCAGGAACAAAAAGGAAAATGAAGAACATAGAGTTAATAATCTGAGTGACAAGGGAACCCCAACATCAGTAGCAGCTGGGATGTCAGTAACTCTGACACTTGCCTGGAAGTTTTGATCAGAAGGATGACTGTGACTTTCATGGTGACTAGCTGTATCTAAATGGCTGACTCCACAATTGGGAGGCCACATTCAAATTGCCTATGTGAAGTGTCCTGGTTTTGTCCAGGCCATTCTGCGGCACTGTCTGGACCAGTGTTAGTTGACACTGGCCAAACCAATACAAGGAGATATGCTAACAGACAAACAGCAGAGAAAATACATTGTCCCTGTTTTTTGCACTCGTTGAGATGCAGACAATTTTTTGCAGCCACTTAGAAAAGAACTGGTCTGCTACTGGAAGATAAAAATTCAGAACAATATCCATATTTTGAATTACATTTCTATGGCAAAGAAAAGGTAAAGCAATAGACGAAAGAAGATGAAGATTAATATCTGTGAAGAATACATAAATGGAAAAAATGCTAGAAGTAGTTGAAAATTAAAAAATTATTAAGAAGGACAGAACAACTACAGAAAAAGACATTTTTTTTGCAAATAAACTGCCTGATTTAATCAGACCATGCAAAGCAATGAAAATTAATTTCACCAACTGGAACTGGTACTTTCCTTTATATTATAGTCTTGTATTTTTTTAAATTTTCTTTGATCATTTCTGATACTGTGTAGAATTTTTCCTTCTGTCATTCTTCCAAATCCCATGTATGTTTGAAATTCTTACTCTTATCATTCACGTACCATACTGAAATATGTTTAAATGAGATTTGACTTAAGCTTCAAATCTAACACTCAGCACTATGTTGTTGAGTAGTTACTGGCCCATTTGCTCTAAGACATACTTATTTGAAAAATTCAAGTCTGTGGGGAAAGCAAACTTGAACTGTTTGACATTGGTCGATAGATAACAGTTGCATGAGCACGTTGGCAGCCATCCACAGAATTAGTCAGGATGTCCTGTTGACCCAGTTTGAATCCTATGTTGAGAATATACATAGTGTATTATTTGGATTCAGCTTTGGTTTGGGGATTACCATTTCCAATTTATGCAAGTTTTAATTCTGTTCTCACAGCTGTTGACTAGCTGTGTCCCTACTGCTTTTATCTTGAGGAATTTACCGTGTTCTGTTCCCCTTTGATGCTTTTATATGGTGTTAGGAATAGGTTTACATTTCTTTGCCAGTACTAGGTTTTAAGCCTCACACAAAATCCTCTCACAGGCCTTCTGAGAACCCAGCACGGAGGCTACTGAGGCATTTTAGGACCATGTCAATCCTCCTTCTAATACAACAGGGCTGGATTTTCTCTCTGTTCTTTAGCCTCTGTGCTATTCATTCTTTTTTTCTTCACCAGTCTAAACACCTTCTCAGTTAGTCATGGTGTAATTCAACTGCAGTTTAATAGCAGCAGCAGCGACTGATACTACACTAGGAAGTATGTGAAACAAGGGCATATTTTGTCCTTCAGTGTCCTCAATATCAGTTTAAAATCCAGTATTAATTAAGCCCTGGAAGAAGTACAGAAGGATCTGGTAAATTTTTTGTTGGGCACAGCTTAAACGTTTCACATATTTACTCCTTGCTATAGCCATGCAGACAAAGAATTCTTAAGTCAAAATACAGTTATTAAAGAACATTAGCTATTTATGAATGTGGTGCAACCAGATTTGCTTATGTTGAATAAATACTTTAAAGTGAAATCTAGTAGAAATCTATTAACAGTTAAGTGTCAAAGAAAGTAAGTAAATGCAACATTCTGGGGACATGCATCACAATGAAGACGTTACTGCTAAGGTAGTGGAAGAAGTAAGACTGACTTGTAAATAAAGGTGTAGCCTCTCAGCCAAATATGCGCAAAAAAATAGCGCTTGGAAAAAATAATTCTACTTTTGCAAACAGATTTGATTTTATAGCAACATATGGATGTGTTTCAGAATATAATGATCGTATTACTGATGAAGAAAGTTGGTGCTTTTTGAGTAGTAGTTCTGGACAGAAAATAAATTTAGCTCTTATGCTGGAAAATTGTTGGAGAAAAGCTGTTTGTGTTATCTATAATTGGTTTATTTCAGCTTATGCACTGTGATGATATCAAGATATAGAGATGGGTCTAACCTAGAAGAAGAAAGAAAGGAGTGAACAAGGGTCCGGAAGGGAAGATAAATTAAATAGGCACTGCTAAACCTGAGAGCGCTATAATTCTGGGTGTGCAAAGATTACAATGATTAACAAGGATCCTGAAATATCTACAAAGACGTCATCAGTCCTCAGACATATTTAAATAGTGTTTGCTCTGTCCTGGTGTTTTGGATCCCCAGCCATGCAGAAGTAGTCATATTTCCACACAGGTCCAAGTAGTTCGTGGAAGAATATCACCAGATTTGTAATTGTTCTCTTCTTTACTTCAGAGCTGGTATCTGTAAGAAGTATATACCAACAGTTCCTGGGCTACAAGGTCAAGAGTAAGATTCTATTCCCAACTGGTTGGACTATAAAAAAAAATTAAGGAGGGACAAACTTGAGAACTCTTTTTATGAGCAATAAAACTATTGCCTGTTTCCTAGGGATTTCTGACATATTTTCCCCTAATATTCCAGTCATGTTTATTCCTTTTTCATACAATCATAGGTTGGAAAAGACCTCTAAGATCACCATGTCCAACTGTCATACCAACACCACCATGCCTACTAAACCATATCCTGAAGTGCCACATCTATTTTTTTTAACACCTCCAGGGATGGTGACTCCACCACTTCCCTGCGCAGCCTATTCCAATGTTTTTCTGCCTAAATGCATATTTTAATATTTGTGCCTAAATGTATGTTGACAACTCAACCACTCTATTCCCAAAGCCATGCTTCAAGCCCTAGTCCCCTTTACATACTTCTATTTTGTCCCCGGATCTCTATCTACTTCTTTTGTCTGTACACAGACCAAAAGACAACACATATTGGAGCCACCCAGAATACACAGCTATGTATAGTGAGTCCTTAACAGTAGTGTCTGAGTTCTCCCCACTTCTGTGTGCAGTTGAGGAAATAAATAAGTCTTTCTGCTTCTAGCAAGCTACCAATATTCAGGAAACCTGTAAGTATTTATTATCCTTGAAATATCTTCTACAAAATTTTGACTGAAACAGGCTGACAGGTTCAAGAAGTATATCGAGGCACATAAACTTTCACTGTAATAATGAGGTGAACTGTTAACTTTTAGAAAGCCAGCCTAAATACACTTTGATTTTTTAATATAAATTATTTATGTAGAAATATACAGTAGTGAAAAAATATAGTTCTATTTGTTAGTTAACAAATGCAAACAATTCCTGGGATATAAAGATTTAATTGAATTCTACTTGGCTTGCACATGATCAGATCAATAAATCTTCTCTTATATGAACTAATTTAAAATTTCTCCTGAAGTTTTAAATGCCATAATCCAAGTCCGTTATCTTGCAGTGATAGTGCAGTGCTGGACGTCCAAAAAATGACAATAACAGATTTTTGATCACTAAAACTGCCTCTAGCTCAGTGAATGCAAATAACAATGTGGTACACTGAGGAAATTGTTCTTCTGACCACAGCCAAACTGTGGTTGATTTGACTTTCACTTTTTCCTTCTAGCTGTCACTTATATAAACTTCAGAAGAGAAAACAGAAAACATTGACTTCAATGGACCAAGCATATGCTTAACTGCTTTTCTAAATAAGTTTATATCTGAAAATACATTTTAAAATATCCTAGAGGCATCCTTGACTTTTGCTGAATTGGGGTTTTGATCAGTAGAGTTGCTTAAATGTAACTGAAATTTGCACTGCAAATACGTTATTATTTAAGTACATCTTCCAAGGAATGAAAGTTCATGCAGTTTTGTGCTGAGTTTTCATCTGTGTGTGTGTCTGCCCCTCCCTCTTCTTTTCTCACCTTTCAAAAAACTTCCTATTCAATGGCCCGGTTGAACTGCACATGTGAAAGGACAAATAAATTTAGTTCCTAGAAATTTCATTAAAATCAGCAGCTGTGTAGGGGGACAAACCTGCAGTAGTGCTCTCTGTGAGACAAAGGCTCCAGTCTTATTAGATATGAGAAACTACATCTAGCTGATCACAGAATCATAGAATGTTAGGGGTTGGAAGGGACCCCTGTGGGTCATCTAGTCCAACCCCCCTGCCAGAGCAGGGTCTCCTACAGAAGTTTGTGGAGAACTGTCTCCCATGAGAGGAACCTCACGCTGGGTCAGAGGCAGAGTATGAGGAGTCCTCCCCCTGAGGATGAAGGAGTGACAGATGAACTGATCACAACACCCATTCCCCATCCCCCAGTGATGCTCAGGGGGAGGAGATAGAGAAATCAGAATGAAGTTGAGTCGAGGAATGAAGAGAGGGGTGGGGAAAATGTGTTTTAAGATATAGTTTTATTGCTCATTATCCTACTCGGGTTTGATTGGTGATAAATTAAACTTTCTTTTCTACCCAAGTTCAATCTGTTTTGTCCACAATGATAATTGGTGAGTGATCTCTCCCTGTCCCTATCTTGACCGTCGAGCCTTTCATCATATTTCCTCTCCCCTGTCCAGATGAGGAGGGGGAGTAATAGAGTGGTTTTGGTGGGGACCTAGCATTTATCTAGGCCAAACCAAAACAGTGGCCTTGGGCGTCTGGCATTGAAAGTATCAGAAGAAAATACTGAGATTCAGAAGAGGTGAATACCTTAATGATTTATTGTGTATACAGTAAACATATGCTATTTTATTTAGGACAGATCAAAGCAGGTATGTTGTACTTTCATGTAAAGAAGAGGTAGCAGTAGTCCCTGAGAAATGCTTGTCAGACAGGACAAAAAATTCTGATCTTTTGTCAGAATGAAGGCAATCGGAACATATTATTTTTCTCTGGCTGTTCTAGAAGGAGCCAGGGCAAGTCAAGAAAAATGGTTAGGTATTTACAAATGTACCTAATATTTTACAAAAATAATGACATTGAAAAATCATTTTGTTAAAATTGTTGAGTTTTAACAAAAAAGAAAAAATATGGGAAGTTCTGAACGAGGAATAACTGAAAAAATCCTTGAAATGTGTCACCTACGTCATGGAAGGAGCTGAAATGGATGCTGTAAGGAAACATTTCAAGCTTTAAAGCATTACCGCTGCAACGACAGAATCACTGACTGATTCGATATACAAAAGATAACCTTGAGAAGGAAAAAAACCTTTGTTGTGGGAAGAGTTTAAAAAGGAGTTATCAAATATTTTCAGTGCCTACAAGACCATTTTTTTATAATGCAAGCCTTTTACTTATTTTATCTAACTTGAAGAAATATTGCTAATACTCAACACCACTATTCTAACCAAGGATGAAGCTGGGGAACCAACGGTAGACAAAAGAGATGTAAATGGAAAATGGAAGGCTAGGAAAACAAAACTGTGTTTGAAGATATATTAATATCAAATCTGAGCAACCACAGCTGTGGGTTTAGAATTGGTTTTCTCAGTTCTCGTTAAAACAATTATAGCAAGCCTGGTGAATGGTAACTGATTCAAGATTTGACAGTTCCCAGCTCAGGAACACTCTTGAAGCCAGCCACTGGTGCAGCATCCTTCCCTGTGAGGTAGTGCCTCACTTTTCGACAACATTCGGCTCCAAGTTCACTGCTGAGACCTAGAAAATCTCCCCAACAATCTATTTATACTCCTTTACTGGTCCTTCTCCCTTTCTGTCGCGAGTAATCCATTGAGCACACAATTATTTACACATAGATTTCCTTGCCATGGGACCTTTTACTTCTCATAAAGTCATAGGGAAAAGAATAGGCACATCTGGTCTGTTCCTAAGTCCTGCTCTAAGTAAGGCTTTGATACAATTGGACATCACAGGTCATCGAGAAAACCAATAGACCCAAAATGATATGTTTGCCCTTCCTCAAGAATTCTGGGCTAATTTGCACAACAGCTTTTTCCAGAAATCCTTACAAGGTCTGTAAATTTGTCATTGAGAAAAAACATGCTAGATCAGATTCTGTATGTAAAGATTTCTCTCTGCTTGATGCTATGACCAATGTATTCGGCTTTTAGCACTTCTCAGTGATGAATCAGTAAGGCCCCGCTTCAGCTGTCAGTTCCAAGAAAAAAAATCTCTGCATCAAAATCATATTTTGTGTAGAACCTTTTCAGAAGGAGCATAGAAGATGGAGACTTGCATGCTAAGCCTGTAGGAAATTGCTAGTGTTGATATTAACCGTCCCAGTCTTGCCCTTGAAATCTCTCAGCACCCTCTCAAAAGTTAGGTTGCATTCTTCAAACTGGTGACAGGTTAATGGACAGTCACAGTAAAGTGGAGACATTATACCAGTTCATCCATTATTTTCCTCAAGCCACAGATAGTAAATTTAAGTGTGCTAATAGTTGATAAAATTATCTAATAGGTGAAAGTAAAACCAATACTGGAAATAGAAAACTATCAAGACCGTTATTGAATCAAACAACAGATTTATTTGAGGACCTTAATATATTAATTTGAAAAAGCTTATGAGAACATTCATTCCTTCTAATATAATCTCCAATCTTCACAGAGCATTCCTAAACAATGTAAAAAAAATAATTAAAAAAAATAATTCTCTAACTTGGACATTTTGACCACCTCACCCTCTTTCCATTTCCTCAGAGGACTACAGGGAAAATTCTAATTCTTCTGCTAATAAAAATCACTTCAGCTTGCATCATTCAGTATTCGAGAGCTCTGAGGGGCAGAGTCTGTGGCTACTGTGTTAGGCAAGATTTTGTTTGACCTCATAAAGGCATTCTTACTCTTTTCCAAAATTTTGCAGAGCACATACACAACCAGTCCGTAATAGTTCTGAATATCAGTGTTTCCTCTGTTGAGTACTTACCTACTGTGCTCCAGGAATACCATCAGGAATGCAGCTGACTCTCTAAGCTGAGTCTCTCAGGTAACAATGATTTAGGTTTTATCAGTCAGCCTTGCTCCTGCTGAAGGGTACCTCCTCAGCAAGTACAGCATGAGCTAACTTACTGCCATTCATTAACTTATTGTTAAAGAGAAAAGTTACTTCTCTGATATATTTACACTCTATTTTTTTTTTTTTAAGCTGTGAGGCCGCTACATCCCTGTTCCCCAAGCCTAGTGTCCAGCTTGCCAACATATAAAGTCTGTATCACCTTACTCACCAGCTTAGAATTTCTGTTTATCACCCTTTTTACACTATGGCAAGGTTAAAAAATCCCATTATTTCCTCTTGAAAATCTTTATGAACCCCTGTTGTAAATGGTACACTGTGCTATGCAAAAGGCAGATCTCCAGAGGAAAGATAAAACTTCTCTATTTGGACTTCTAACAAAGAGCAGGAGGAAACAGTCTCAAAAAGAAATGTAATCATGAGACAAATCAGTATCAGCTGTAATGAACACCTGAGACACTTAAATCCTACAGAATGAAAATGGCTTTTTGGCTGCTTTAACAAAGTGAAAATGGGGATTTTGAGGGGCGGTACTATCTAACCTTAATTTGATTACATCTGCAGCATACTAATTCACTGGACAGTAACTCAAAGCTACATCATGTTGTCCTTTATTTCCTTTCTAGCTATACTAATACTAACAGCTGGTTATTGAAGGATTATTTTAATTCTTTTTGGTGCATGAACACCACAGTCCATTATGAAACCAGTGCATTAGTCTACTTTTGGGGTTTAGATATTCATTTTCATTGCAAGAAAAACTGTAAATTTTTTTCTGTAGGCACTGTATTATTCTTACTTCATTCACTGCCATAGTACTGACTAACTATCCATGGTTTTCTTACACCTTTTTATTTGTTTTCCCTACATCTGTCATTGACCCTAAAACACAATATGAAAAATTGGAACTTGCTACCAGTAAAAATACAGTGAAAAAATTATTTTTTTTTGTTCCCTCTCACTCATTCAACTTAAATGGAGTTGCTTCAAATTCACAAAGTAGTATGAGAAGTGAATTTTAAGCTTATCCTTTTTTCCCTTGAGTTTTGTTGTTAGCCTCACTGCTTCTTCTGTACTAGACTAGAGAAAAGCAAATCAGCAAACTGAATAGCTAAGGAAAAACTCCTAAACTTCTTAATCATGATGTAATTACTGACAGACAAAACGTAAAAATTGCTACCACTTCTTCTCCCTTGTGTTGTAGTGTAGCAGGCTTCCATTTCAATCTCTAGAATGAGAAAGAAGCATAACAGAAATTGTGTATGACCTGAGGACGGGGCTCAGAGCCAAGAATTGATGGCAATAATTACAGATCCGATGCCCTATAGGACTTTCCCTCTCTGCTAAAAAGAAAAAGATACTAAATTAATTTAATTACAATTTAGTCATTGCGTGTGGTTGCAAGAGAATTTCTGAGATGCTTCAAAAGATATGCGGTCTTTTGGAGACCAAGGAGAGGAACTTGACAAGAGAAGAGTGAATAATATCTTGGTTTTCAGTTTGCCTGCAGGTTTTCCATTTTTCTTTTTGAGATGAATCTAGCCTTTAACTTTTTCAAGTGGACTTTTGTTAAAGGAAGATCAATGAGGGAAGAGAGATCAGTCAGATAGGAGAGAAGAGAAATAGAAAGGAAGAAAAGAGTGGAGAATGGCATCAGTGGGAGTAAGACCGAAGCAATGACTCCAGACAGAATGGTGTGAGCTGGAACAAATAGCTAAGCGATACCAAGGGTATTCAGTCTGAAAATTATATGTACCATGGATAAAGTCCATGCACAAAGGTCCCTGGCTCAGCAGTAAGCTCCAGGCAACTGAATTATATTTCCAATGTTAAGATTTTTCTCTCTTACACAGTCTCTGATAAGCATGGAAGTTTAAGGGAAAGGGAAAAGTGAGATGTGATTGCATAAAGTTTGCCTTTAAGTATTATTCTCAGGGCTCACTGAATGTATCCTGAACAGGACTGGGCTTTACTTCACAGTTTACATAAAATGTAAAACCAGCTGTCCCTTAGGTTTCCCTGTCCCTTAGGTTTCCCTTACCCTTTCTTTTTTTACATCACATAATGATTTTAACAGTTACAGAGAGAAGGAAAAGCAAAGTAAACAAATGTCTATAACCTGAGCACAGGATTTGGTGTTAAGGATTTATGGCAAAAATCCCAGTTCCAATGCCCCCCCATTCTTAGAGTTGAATCCTTTGCTAATAAAGAAAATGGAAGTAACAGACTGTCAGAGCAGAACTGAAGAGATAGCCTTGATCCCAACATCTTTAGATTAATTAAGGCAGATCCTGCTATATGTGTTGATCTTTGGCTGGCCATTGTGGATCTTATTTTGCAATACCCTGGGTATAGCACTGGCTGTCTTCTACAATCTTTATGGAATACTTTTTTGCTCTTTCTCTGTATGTCTTTGAGAAGAAACCTCTTACTTCTTTTGAGCTGTCTGTCTCAAAGGCCTAGCTCAGATACACATGCCCGCACCACAATACAAACACAGTCCTTGCATTGTTACAAACGTCTGACTTGTAGGACTAGATGGAGCATCTAGGCAGGACAGGAAATCATCTTATTAGGCAGAATTAAAGGAGAGCAAGAGCAGGGTTTGTTCCAAAGTATTTGCAACTTCTGATGTTATACAAGAGAAGGCAAAAAAACAAAGAATATTTTACTGGTCTCATTTGCTTACACCTGTCCCTAGCAGATAGGTCTACTTCATACACTGAGCTGAATTAATGAATTTTTTTTTTCCCTAAATATCAATCAAGTACAGACATTTCTCAAGTGCGAAAAATAAGTCTTTACCTCTCCTGTTAAAAAAGTTAAACTTGCATAATTAAAAAAGGCTAGAAATTTCAGAGATATCTAGCTTTGTAGATCACACCAAAATCTGAATTTCAAGACAGCTGCAGAAAAAAAATCATCAAATTATTTAAGTATTAAGGATTTTGATGAAACTTACTGTACGTTTTCTTGCATTTAAGATTGTCCAGGTCCAAGAATCTTTTACTTGCTTTGCTTATTCAACTTTCAAACCTTATAAACTGACATAAAACACATAGCCTGATTGCTAGAGGCCTGGATCATCTCCCAGCAACACATAAGCAAAGCAAATATTATAGTGAACACTGAAAGTCAGGCATATATGAAAGTAACACAAACTCCTCAAAACTGAATAGAATGCAAATTCCAGACCTATTTGTCATTCAGACCATTTGTTTTCAAAAATTAAATTTGGGTAATACAAATCAGATAGCGAGAGTAGAGCCACTAAATTTGAGCTCATACGGTTTATGAAATTCAAATAACTGTGATTTGTTTTCATTTGCTGTTAAGTTCTTTTTTCCTACTGTGGTATATGGTAAATTCTGTATACACATACATCAATGAATAATAGAATACAGTTGTGTCTACAGCAGAAAGTTTATGAAGAATACATGTGAAAAGAGAAGGTATGTATGTTTATGTACTAGGCTGTATTAGAGAAGAAGAAATAGTCTTTAAGAGATGGTGTACATTTTGTTTTCATCATATTACTTTCAATGTGTTAGCAGCTTTGTTGCCTCTACAAGAAAATGAAACCTGAAAATGAAAAAGAAAATATTTTTTTTTTTTTGCTTAAGAACATATGAAATTTTTCTCTCTTAAAGCTGTGATAACTATCTTGCTGCTGTGTCAGGTTTCTCACCTTGTTTTCGTAATAGAGTTAGCTTGAATAATGTCCTTACTTTTAAGCCATTCCTGATTTATGGTTTCTTGAGCACTTCTCATGAACTTGCTCACTTACACTTGGCATTTAATAGTGACAACATCACTTTGAAGACTGTGAATAGATTTTGCTGAAAAATCAAATTCTTCAGACACGTTAGACCTATTAGTTTTTTCCCTGTAACAGATATCTGTATTAGATACTTTTTTGTTATTTCTATGTATCTTTCGTTTAGTGATTCTAAGTAACACAAAACTCAGTACAAAGTAGAAAATTAGTAGATAGTTTCATTTAAAAATCTAAGAAGGCTACAAAAATGTTTACCAACTTGAAATTCTATTCTGGAAATGTTTAAAAAATAGTTTGTTCATGTGAGCTCAAGGATAAAAGATACCTAATGGGAAAACAACGAAGTGCAGTGAGGAAATTTCTTTGCAAATCGAAGTGCGGCAATGGTTTAAGAAATAAAAAACGGGCATGTGTTTCACAATTCAGCAATATACCCAAGTTCCTTCTAAACAAGCTCTAAATGAAGTACCAGGAGTGGTTACAGACCAGGGCAAATTTATTCAGCTGACAGTAGCTAACCTTGTGTGTTGTAAATATAGCCAAAAACGAGAAATAAAAGATTTCTGCAAAGTATCTATGAAATTTCTCATTTTCAATGTTGAGAAGTTTATAATTGCTCAAAAAATACAGTATTTTCTTTCCTTTTAAATGTGATTTACTTATCTGATTTCAGCAAATCTCTTCAGTGCGATGTAAGTGGTATTTTGCCTCAGTATCAGTGAGAAAGAGAAACAATAATCTAACAATTAAAAGACAGTGAAGAATATGACTTATCCAAGCATTTGTCATGACCATATTTATTGATATTTCTCTTTTATTCTCCCCAGTCAAAAGACCTTCCACATAGAAACACTTAATCTGACAAGCATTTGAAAACACAATGAAAATACATGTTAGAAAGGAAGTTGGGGGTTCAATTTCTACTGCATACAGGTTCCTCTGTGAAGAAGAATACCTACATTTGAGCAAGGCATATTTAGCCTTTTGCCTAATGAATATATTTTAAGGAAAAAAAAAATATTGTAAGTATCATGTAAAATAATTCAATATGAGAGTAACAAAAAGCTTGATGCTGTTGTGGAACCACATAAGACTCATGACAGAATTAGGGTCAAATGTATATCTTCCCTTCCTAACCTTCTTTTTTTCTTTTTAATTTTTTTTTTATAAAGTAGCCTTTACTCTTTGGTTAGAATTGAATGTCCTTTATAATAAATTCCTTAACATATAATGTATTTTTCAACCTTGGGTCTGCTATCAATTTTTGTGTATCTCCTCCAGCACCCTTCCAAACAGTAGTAGTGTTGTTTGATGCCCAGCCTATATTTCTTATTCTTTTCAAAAAAGTACAAAGCAATCTTCACAGGACACAAATCTCTGCAAGCAATATCTCTATGTTACACTGTGCGTACAATATTCCCAGTGTCCCTCCCAAAATTACTTGTTCTCTCTTTCTTTCCATCCACTCTCACTCCCCTTTCCTCTCTCTTAATTTCCTTCCTCCTTGAAATGGGATTTTTTCTTTTTCTACTTTATAACTCTACTTTCATGTAAATGGTGAGCAGCAACTCTTTCATTTATATCAGCTGTTACAGAAAACTTTCTTTAAACACAGTGCTTCTGAAAGGAAAGCACGTATTTAAACAGAACTGGAATTTTTCTTCTTTCCCTTTCCTATCCATAAACCAGGTCTGATGTTGTACCATGTTCTATAAAATACGTATATAAATATAGTTTTAGAATCTTTTTTCATCACCTTTTGAAGAGTTTAACTCATGTAGTACTTGAATTGAAAGACACCAAGCCATGCAGCTAAAATGAGTATTCTCAAAACTAATATTCTTGCAGGGAGATTCTTATCCCTGGACTGGCTGGGATGAGTTAAATGATTCAGACCAGAAGCACATCTCTATGAATTGTGAATTGTTAAGAAGCCGCATAAGATTCCAGTTTATCCTTAAGAAGCCAGGACGCCCAGGACAATACATGTATACACAAAGTTGTGCACAAGAACATCAAACAAGGTGGGGCCTCTACTTTGTGTTTGTCTGGGCTTGCTTCTAACACCTGCAATGTAGAAACTTCAGTCTGATATGACGTGCGAATCAAACTTCACAACTCAGAGAGTTATAAAGCAGGTATGTTTATTGCGGCGCCGGGTGCAAGGGGGATCGCTCCTCCTAACTTGCACACCGAGTCATGAAGCATGCACCTATTTGTTACAAAGCTTATCTAAGTAGGCTGCACTATTGTAATTATTTCTAGGAATTCATTATCATACTCCACCCCCTTTTAGCACTTGCGCAGTGTCGTCTGGTGGTCATCTGTGGGGGTCTTCTGGATGAAGGCTCGTAGTCTTCCTCGCTGTGTACTTTCACCTTTGGCTCAAAAATTCCTGAGTTGTCTGTGCTGGCTGAGTCCCAAACCATAGAACCAGTTTCAGCTAGAGAGTTGCTTCTTACAAAGTTCTGGTTATCAGTCCTTGTTTCTCTTCGTCTGTCTTGCAGGCAGTCCTTGTTAGCTACATTTGAGCCACAACAGTCCTTGTTAGCAAGATTACAAAGAGCAGAACTAAATTAATTAACAGTGTTTAACTCTTACCTTAACATAGATGCAAAGTTATATAACGAAATTAAACTAAAGCTAT
>Ga0065711_1008320_pt1 | contig 16168 bp, 9 predicted proteins | sample Hoacrofraction12_FD_59098 | JGI IMG/M metagenome (GOLD analysis project Ga0065711, IMG submission 59098) | Hoatzin crop microbial communities from Cojedes, Venezuela - Epithelial fraction 12 v2 (version 2) | ecosystem: Host-associated > Birds > Digestive system > Esophagus > Crop | place...
TGGCCCCGTCCTTCTGACACCCACCCTGCAGATATTTGTAAGTATATATTAGGTCCCCTCTCAGCCTTCTCTTCTCCAGGCTGAACAAGCCCAGCTCCCTCAGCCTTTCCTTGTAGGAGAGATGCTCCAGTCCCCTCACCATCCTTGTAGCCCTCCGCTGGACTCTCTCCAGTAGCTCCTCATCTCTCTTGAACTGGGGAGCCCAGAACTGGACACAGCACTGCAGATGGGGCGTCACTAGGGCAGTGTAGAGGGGAAGGAGAAGGGGGTTCCTCACCTTCAGCACTGCAAATCAGAATACTGCTTTTTTCCCTGCGTATTTAATCTTTACAGTACATTAACAGTGTCTTCTGTTCTCCGTCAGATTCCTCCCTTAGCCGAGGAGAGCAGACAGAGTGATTAGCCAGCAGCTCTTTAGGCAGGAAGGGTTTGTAACGTCCGGCCAGCCCAAGTGCCTCTGTGCCTCAAGAGGAGCGAGAGCCCCGCAGCCTGTCACCGCGCGCCGTCCTGCAGGGTCCCCACCTCAGCTTTGGTGGCCACTAGAGCGGGCTGAGGTTAGCTTCCAGTTTATATGGCAAAATCACGCCTGGGGACTGCGGATTCCGGCAGGCCTTTGTGCCGCTGAGCACGCGGGAGTCTGCTGCGCGGCTGGAGCTCTGCTGTGCCTTTGCTGTGTTTTATGTCGTTCAGACAAGTTCACATCAGTTTTTTTTATAAGTGATTGCTTTACAAGCTAAGTAGAATGTATTTTTATTAATTTTGTGCGAATACAAGCAAAAATACGGAACAAAATACAAATGCAAACATGTAAGAAGACACCTGTAAGAAAGGTTCTGCTTGCGTGAGTTCTGTTTTAAGTGAGTTGAATGCCCTGTGTGGTTATCTGTATATGTGTGTGTATGCACACAGGTTTTTTCATCCCAGACAATACTGCGTATCACTCGGCAGCAATGCGGAGCGGTGCTCGGCTGGGCGTCGGAGGCAGCGGCGGATGACTGGCTGCGCTCGGGTGCAGGTTCGTGGCTGCAGGCGACTGTCTGCGGCTCGCATGTTACCGCGGGGCAGTGCAAAATCCTGTGGGGGAGATGGTTTGTGCGAAACGTCGGTCGCTGCGATTGCCAGGTCCCTCCTAACGCTACACAGTCACAACATCTGCTGATGCAGAAGACAGTGTATGCTCTGTGCAGGTGTGAGAGCAGTGAGAATATAAATACGCATGCTTCTGAGCAGTAGCTCTAATCAACGGCACGATAGGTGTCCGTAGCATAAGGTATACGTGATAACCGAAGGTATATTTGCAGTATCAGTAATTAGGTTTGTCGTAGCTGTTCAAGAAGAGCAGTGTGTGTGGAGGTGCAGGAGGGCGCATTGCCGGGCCGGCCGGCTGCCTGAAGGAGAGCCCAGGTCCCCTGACGTCCCCAAGACCAGTGCTGGTGACGGGCAGAGCTGCCGCCTCCGGTTCCCGGTTTGGTGCCTGCTGCGTGCTCCGGGCTAACTGGTGGTTTAGGAGAGCTGGATCACGGGGGTCATGGTGGTGTCTGCGCTGGCGGAAGCGGGTACGGGTGTGTGTAGGGCTCTGGAGAGGCGGGTGGGTGGTACAGGGCAGGTAGACCCTGGCAGCACTCAGCGCCGGGCTTCGCTTTGGTTTCTGCAGGCTCCTGTTGCTTTGCCTCCTGCACCAAAGAGTCGCCTACCCTTAACTTTAACTTCCCCCCCGCCTTTTACGCGTGTTAATTGGCCTTCAGCCAAGAGATCTTGCTGCCGAACCCTTCCGAAGTGAAAGCCAACCTCAACATTTGAGCCCTTTCTCTGGGGCGAGCTTCATACACTTGAAGCATCTACGGCAGCCAATCTGCCCAAGCATCTCCTGCGGTCTGGAGCTTTGGAAACCCATCCCGGTGGTGTTTTCGGCGGCTGCGCTGCTCGCGGTGACTTTCCTTTCTCCTTTGTCAGCCTTGGGAAGGAGCAAACTTGGAAGCAGAAGGAGAAGAGAAGTGGAGGCTGAAATGAATATTTAAGCACTTTGAGATTTATTTTCCTGACAAATAAAATCGCTGCTCAGTTTCTGCAGGAGGAGCGTTCGCCAGAGCCTTGCCAAATACTCCAAAAAAGGAGCTGGAGGATGTTAAACATGAACCCCACAGCATTTGGTGGGAGTTTGCTCTGTTGTTCGGTAGTGACTCATCTCCAGGATGATCCAGCCACTTCCCTCTGTGTATGCGGGGAAAAAAAAAACCCTGGCAAAGGTCTCGGAGCCGCCTCCGAAATGCAGTGTCCTGTTCAGTTATTGCTTAAAGCAGCTGAGGGTCTTCAGCCCTTGGGCGATTGTGAGAGTTGGGCTGGCAGAAGACGTTTGCAGTCAGATCTTGTTGACTTCTTGTTCCCCAACCTGTGTTATTGAGAGCGTGCGGGACGAGGAAGAAATGGTAGGTACGACCGGAGCAAGACGTGGAGGCTGTGGCTTTTTTTTCCCTGGGTGGATGGGATCGTTGGTTTTGAAAGCTCGGGGGCTGTTAGGACGTCGCGCTCTCCTTTCTGTGCGTCGCCTCTTTAGCAATTGACCTGGAAATGAAAGATCGGCGCTCAGAAAGCCGAGGGCTCCCGGCTGGATTTGCCTCCTGCCCCTCCTCGTCGTCCTCTGAGGCAGCAACGAGCACAAAAACAGGAAGGGGGAATGCGAAGGGGTGGGAATACAGCAACTGCTGGGTTAGCGATGCCAGGAGGAAACGGGGCTCGGACGGCAGCCGGGCTTCTGGGGAGGAACAAACCGGAGGTGAACTGACTTGAAATACTTCAGAAAATTGCGTTTTCTCTCTTGTTGAGTTTTTCTGTGACCTCTTTCTATGAGATTTTTTCTTAATGCGATGAAGTACAAAGAGTGCCCATTTTGCTGGCTGGGTCCTGGTGCTGGCATTTGAGCGAATGCTGACGCAGTGTGTGTGGACTCGCGTATCCGAGGGGTTTGTTGGCTTGTCCCCTGCGTGCAGAAAGGAGTGAGGGTGGTGATGGAGCCTTCATGGAGATCCAGTGAAGGACTCTGGCTCCTCTGTGTTGTGATTCCACGTGTGAAGGCTGCTGCTTTTTCCTTCAACCCTATTTTTTTTTTTTATTATTGTTTCATTCCCCAGATATTGTGAAAGTTGATCGAGTGATTTTTTTTTTTTTTTTTTCATAATATCCCCCCGTAGAATTGCTAGAAAAATAGAGCTGTGTTATATGGCAAAGTGTAACATGGGATGTGAACGACAGTTGCGCTTTAGGCTCTGCGGCGGAGGGAAGGCACTGTCCCGAGGGCCTGGGGGACTCGTGGTCCATGCCCCCTCGCGCGGGCTCCTGCGCATAGGGGCCGGGCAGTCAGCGCAGACGCGCTTGGACTCTTCCGCGTGGGATTGGCGTTTTTCTTCTCCAGGAGCAGCGTGATGCCAAGAACCAGCGGTGTCCTTTGGCTCTTCGTGTTCAAATGAGTCAAACTATAGATCAAGAGCACTGTGGTTAATGAGGGCGCTGGGAAGGCTGGGGGGAGGAGGGTGCCTTGGTCCATCTCAGCTTTGGTTAAGGATCTGAGGAAACAGAGACGGGGCTATCGCATGGTTTTTTTTCTGCTGTTTTCTGGTTTCCCATTTTAATTAGAACCCCTTCCCTTTGAGGGCAAAGCTCCAAAACTTTTGGCAAAGGTTGTCTGGGTGAGAAGTAACTGTAGTCCAGCAATTCCTGTCGAAAGGGAGACATCCCCAGGGGGTTCTGCTCCAGGCCGGTTCGCTGCAAGCGTGGTGGTTTTACGTGCTTGTCCCCAAGCAAGGACGAGCCGGATGAGGGGATCTGGGCAGCCGTGTCTCCGAGCCTTCAGAGCGCGTGGTGGAGTACGGGGTGGCGAGATCCCAGGGGCAGTGCACGAGAAAGGAGGGTGTTTAACCGAAGGGACTGGCAGTAAAACCCCTCAGCATCAGTCCCTGCTGCCTTGGGGTGTTGGTCTGGCCCCGCGCAGCAGACTGCCGAAAGATCGGCACAGTGGTACAGGCCGGGCTCGTTTTAGAAGCAGCGTGGAAGAAATTAGGGTGAAGTGTTGGGTTCGACTGCGGTTTGACGTATCAAAATGATAGAATATGTCCTAAACAAGAAACATTTTCTAGCAAAAAGAAATGCACCATTGGGAATTACGGTAAATGTATGGGAAGCAATGAAATGATTTCTTAGGAACAGTGTATCCTCTGGCTTTGCAAAAAGTGCTTTTTTTATCAAGAGAAAGCTGTATTTACATGGAGATCGACATGATTTAGTGGTTACTGACCGATGGCAAGGGAGCTCGCTTTAACAAAATCGCTGCCAGTGAAGCTGGAGAGGATGGTTTGGTTTGCCTAGCGGAGGATGTACGTTACACGAGTGTCAATAAGCGTCTCCTACTCAGTGCAGAAACTGTGAGTCACGATTTTGGCCGTGTCCTTATGGAGAAGACTGTCCGAGGAGGTTGGAGACAAATCAAGTATTTTCCTGTCCGGCCCCTGGTGTCCTACTCTTGGCCAGGACTCTGAGACAGGGGGACTTTTCTTCTCAAACTGTGGATGTGAAGAAAGCCTCCAAGGCCTGTCCTCTTCCCACAGCGGCCACTGGAAGATGTGCTTTGGAAAAGGATGAGATCGTTGTTACTTTTTGCTTTCCTTTTGGTTTTCATTGTTTTCTCCACAAAAAATGCCCATTGTTTTTGAGCAGGTCTTTTTCTCTCTGTCGTCATTCTTTGGTTGTTGTTTCGAAGGACTTGGGATACTTTTTCCATGTTTTATCTTCAGAAAAAGATATCCGGTCGGTGCTTTTGTGAAGTTCATAGAGCTCGTAAAATAGTGGTAGAGCAAAACCATCCACCAGTGAAAACACTTCATCTACAGAGCAAGTTGTTTCTGAGAAAAGTTGAGTAATACTTGATTTGATTTTGTTTTGTTTTGCTTTGGTTTCTTGGCTTCCAAATCAGTGTTGAAAAATACCTGCCAACTGTAATTAGTTTACTGGAAGCTTAATTCAAGGTCTAATTTTACTGGAAGCCCGAAGGAGGGGAGGAGACCAGAGCTGGAGGACGGCAATCTGACGCTGAGTGATGGCGATGTCAGACACACTTAAGATAAATGAACTTGCTCCTCATAAAATAAACACCCAATGCTGCTTTTGGCCCAGGGTGATGAAGGGACTCTGTGGAGGTACTTGTGGCGTGCTGACCGTTTTGCTGCTGGTCCAGAGGCCTTCGCTGGTGGCTTTGGTCGTCTTTCACCAGAACCTCTTGGCACGCGCCTAGCTGTGAGCCCTCAAATTGGTTGTGGTTGGAGGGTGTTTGTTGAAGAGCTTTGGCCAAAAAGAAGACCGGTACTATTCTGAGAAGGAGATGGAAAGTATGAAGTTGCTTTAAATACTAACTTTTGTTAGTGAAATTCAGGTTTGCTGATTCCCATTTTTAAAAACTCACTGTCGCGCTGGTGTCTCTCCATCGGGGAACCTCCTGGAGCAATTCCAGTGTTTCCAGCTGGGTCTGCTAACACCTGCAATGTCCAAGTCTGCTCTTCTGGAGGAGAGAAAGGAAAGAGGGGGGGAAAGCGAGTTTTCAGAGTGAATCGACCCAAAGAGCAGGCTGTGCGGGCAAGTATTTAATTTCTTCCCCATCCCCGACTTCCCTTGTGTCGTGGCTGGAGCATCGCCGATGTGTGGGCAGAAGGAGGTGGCTTGTGGTGAGGCAGGCGGGTTGCACCTGATGGCTTGGTGTCAAGCAGAGAAACCCTGGTGATTTATCGTACACACCTGAGAGGAAGGATCGGAGAGGAAGCCCCTCTCGTTCTTACAGTCTGAGTTTTCTGGATGTGACTCTGGTCATCCCTCTGCAGCTCTGCTCCCTGCGTTCAGGGTGAGCTGCGTGCGTGCTGTGGGTCGCTTCACCCAGCAGTCAAACCCCCGCCTGAGACCCCCGCGGCTTTCGGTTTGTGGAGCGTGTGTGCCTGCTGGTTTTGTTACCCGTCACAAGGCACGGGAGGAGTTCAGCCGCAGTACTGGTCCTTGCCGAACGTTTCCAGAACTAGACAGGTGATGAAGGGTCGATGTTTCGGGTGTGCTGCATGTGAAGTGCTTACGGAGCGGAAGGGTGGCGGCGGGAGCGGTTAACTTTGCGTTTTAATAGTTTAGGCAAAAATGTTTGGAGACAACACAGTGGGAAACTATTTTCATGTTGTTCTCCGGGGAAAAAAAACCCAGCCACCCAGTGTGCGCTGGGCAGGACAGTGGTGATGCTGGGCACAACGCGGTGTTGTAGCTCATCCTGAGTCCCAGTAGGGATGGCTAGGTTCCGTGGGGAAAGGGACTCTCTTCTCTCCCTCACGCGCTTTTTCTTCAGGGGAAAAACCCCAAACCCATAGTTTTTCTCAGTTTACCTATTGAGAATAAACTTGAAAGGTGTTTATGAACCGCAGGGTTTATCTGATCTGTCTGGCTAGGCAAATCAGCAGAAGCTGTTTGGGGCGGGAGTCGGGGAGGGTATCGCTGCCTTGCTTTTCAACTTCAGGTAGCATCTTCAAATTAGAGGTTGCTGCAAGTCCCCTCCAGCATGTTTCGTATAATTTGATATTTAGGCACTGAAAGCCTGTCTAGACTCTCAGCAGTTGTGTTTATTACACATGGAGTCAATCACTGCGTGTCTCTCCTTGTCAGGTTGGATAGATGAGATTCATCCTGATCTGTTTGCACCTCCCTTTTCCCCATAAAACTCCCCCCAGAACAGGCTTACCCCCATCAAACTGCTCCTGCCAGGAGCCCCACGGTGTCGAGCACCCGTCTCGGCTGTGGGCCCGGTCCCTTGTGCCGATGCTGCGTGCTGGCTGCGTAGCCCTCAGCTGACTGTGGTGGCTTTTATACAGCCGCCTTTCGAGCTGCGGGTGATTCACTGCGCCGAGGGGCTGGAGGCTGAGCTATTTTAGTCTGGAACCTGCTGCAGTGATGTGTAGTTGCCTGGCTGTGCGTGTGTGAAATGGGAATCGCGGTACCCTCCATCTTCCACGTGCCGGTCCTGGTGCCCGAACTGAGCAGCACTTTGTAGGGACTGGGTGGTCATCGTCACGGCGTGTGTCGTTCAGCCTTTTTGGAGTTCTCTGGTGGGTTCAACAGAAGGAAAATCAGTTTTAATAGGAGTTGCAAACTGTCTTCTGTTTGACCTTGTGCTAGTATTTGTTTATCTTCTATTCTGGATTTTCAGGACAGGCTTTTTGGAGGAGACTGCTCTTGCTCCATGTTTACACAGTGTCCAGCACAGTGGGATTCTTTCCCATGCTGCTCCTGTCTGCTATAGATATTCCAGTAAGAACAAAACCGAATGCAGCGCGCGCTCCTCTGCTACACAAACGGCTTTATACCACTCCGCTCCTCCCATCTTTCACCTGTCTTACCGGAGCCCCTGTGAGCGGTGCCTAGAGCTGCTTGGAGCTTGTCAGAGCTCTCTGCTGCCTGTTCGGCAACAAGGAGCTCTGTCTGCTTACGTGCTGGTAAATCCTCGGTATTAACCAGGATCAAAGCTGTTTTCTGGGTTCTGAGGACTTCGAGAAAACTTGCACAACAAACAATTTTCCCCCTTTCTTTTGCTAAACGCTGAAATATTTACTCCTTGTCGGAATCTCGCAGAGGCGTCCTTCGCAGAACACGTGTTGAAGAAGGAGGCGAATCTGACATCTGTAGACAAGGGATTAGAAAGCGAAAGCCCGTTTTGGAAGGTAGATATATTGATTCTCCATGTTCACACGTGTTTACAATAGACACAGAATTTGGGTTCTTTGTCTATCTGTTGCTGCTTCTGGAGGTACTTTGCATATTTAATTAACGGCTTCACATTTGAATTATACCCCAACAACTTCTCGCTTCCCATTATCGGTCTCTTATGCTGTCATCTGAAACTCCTCCTTTGGAGCCCAGGGATGAAGCAAGCACCGGAGTTCTGGTTTCTGCAGGCGTTTGCGGGCGCAGCCCTCGCAGCGCTGGGAGCCTGAACAACTGGACGCGGCTCTCGGTCGCTTGCTTAGTAATTGTGTGGGTGGCGGTCCCGCCGGGACGGAGGGCCGCGGAAGGCAGCCTGTTGCCCTGCACATCTGCACAGAGGCTGGCGAAGGAGCTGCTTTAATTTCAGGCAGCATTGACCTGCCCGGCAGTGCTTTCTCAGGTTGCTGTCTGCTGTGTTGAAATGAAATGTCGTCTCTTATTGCCGGTGCATTTGAATTATACGCTGGTTGTCATGGGTGGATGACAGTAAAGGCTGACAGCGAGAGAAGTGTATATATATGTTATTTTTACTTGATTTTTTTCAAGGAAGTGTCTTCCTTCCCTTACTTATAAACAAAACACACACACACGAAAGGGGAAGACTTTAATTTGCTTTTGGGGACTGGAAGCCTACCCAAGCAGTGATAGTTGGCTGCTTTGACTTTTTTTTTTTCCTTCTGATTGGAAACAACACAACATTTTCTTTCCTCCTAGTCGTGTTCAGATTGTGCTCTGTGAACATCACACTGCCTTTCTCTTCCTGACCCAGGGCAGAGCAGACTGCTCTGTCGCTGGCTGGTTTCCGTGCCCTTGGCTGCCTGTCCCCATCCCAGCCTCGGGCGCAGTTTTCCCAAGCTGTTCCTCGTTGGCGCTGCTGTGCTCTGTGTTTGATGGTCTCGATTCCAGCCCTGTGGCACAGCTGCTTCACGGTGACCGGTCTTGTTTATGCAAGAGACAGGACGCTTGGAGCATGAATCCGTGATCCCGCCTGGCCTGGTATTGGGAAGTCCCCACGGAGGCTGATAAATGCGCCATTGCCACCTGGAAGCCCATCGCTGTGCGGCTTCCTCTGGAGTCACCTACGGCTCATGAAACTGAACTCGCTGGTTTAAAAAAGTGTATAAGGAAGGGATCCAGGAGGAGGTCTTCCCACCTCTCACCAAGGAAGGCGTCCTCGTCGTCTTGAGAAAACTCATCGTCTTGGCCCAAACTGCCGTGTGGTTCTGGAACAGAAGGGAGAAGAGGCGGGGTGCCCTCGCGAGCCCTGCCAGGGGAGCGCAGACCTTCTGCTGGTCCAGGTCAGCTTTCGAACAGGAGTGCCCTGCCGTAAAATGCTTGTGTCGTTCTGAAGATGGTGCAAGGCAGACCACAGAATTGAGATTGGCAGAGTTTTCTCCTCACTTGGAGTTTAACGTCGCTGAATTACAGCAGCATCCATTCTTAAGCGTGCTTTTGCAGCCTGCGGTCATTTGTCTTCACCGAAATCCACACTTGTAGGAGACGTATAAGCGTAATATTGTCATTAGTGATAGGAGCGGTGTCCAAAATATCTTCATACGCTGTTTCTGTATGTCAAAAATAGTTCACCTTCAACTCAGAGGTCTGCTCCTTCTTGAGCAAGGAAATAATTGACCAGTATAGGAACACGCTCCCTCGGAATACTGCAGGGATGCCCTGTCGTAAGGGCAACTCAAACGCGTGTTAAACAGCTGCAGGCAGATGTATTTTTTAATTTACTAGAAGAGCTCGTTTGAATGTTTCTCCGAGGGAGAGCTGCTTCAGTGGGCATGTTGGTTGACTCGTGAGAATTAAAGCGCTTCTGTCGGGAAGGAAGCCCAGTAGGACATCACGCCTGGCGTTGGGATGGGGGTGTGGGTGCTCGGGAGGGTTTAGTTATGCAGTCACTGTCACAGTGACGTTTTGGGTGAGGCCGAGAGCTAAGATAATCCTTGATCAGGTGAGTAAGAGTGGAGTAATGGGTGTTTGTGTGGTTTAGGCCGTATTTTGGTTTTTTAGAAGTTGGAGAAAATTGCTGTTGATTCTGTGTATCCCTTACTGTTTCCTTTGCCAAATAAATGTTTGAGATGCTAGTAATTAGATTAATAAGCTGTATTACTTTCCTGTTACCTCATTTTTATAGCGTCTGGTACTTCAAGACATACATTTGGGATACAGGAAATACTGAACTCCCCAATTTTTTTTTTTTAAGTTATAAAGTTAGCATTATCTTCCTCCCTCTCCTTTTGTTCGCCAAACCCCATTACTGCTGGCAGTGAAGACTTCTTGCTCGTGTCTAGAATCCGAATGCTGCCGTCGCGGTTCCTGAATGGGCTCGTACCCCAGCTTTTGAGGTAGCTTCGGGAGTTTGAGAAGACTTTGAATTTGCAATTTCAATTTATCATTGTCTGTCCAGAGCCTTTATTCTCTGGTCTGCCTTCCTGTTACGTGTTTACTTTTCACAGCTTGAGTGCCTCTGGCTCGACAGTTGAGGGTACAAATGTTTTGCAAAGAAGGGGGGAGTTGTTTTTGTTTTGGCTATTTTCCTGAAACTCAAATTATTTTTAAAAATGGATAATGTGCTGAAAAATTCTTGCATGCCTCAGATGCAGTTATATCTTTGTATCGGCCAGACCAGTAATCTTTGCAGAGTCACAGCTGACTATATCAGCTCTGAGAGCGTTGTTATTTCCAGAAGGGTTTTCTTATTGCATTAAAATGTTGTGCCCCATACATGTTGGCAGCGATAACCAACTTGGTTGTTATGTTCATGGTAGTTGTTGGCTATATAATCTCATACCTCTTGGCTCACACGAGATGATTTATAAAGCCCAATGGATAAACTGTGCTGCCGTGATGCCTAGTAGGTATAATTTTTTAAGATACTATGCTAAAATGTATTTTACTTAGTCTGCTGAAGTTTGCTTTTATTATTATGGTTTGTTGTTTGCCTTGCAATAGCGTTGAGACCTTTAACAGCTGCTCCCCTGCTCTTTGCTCACCTGCAAGAACACTTGGGATTTTACAAGCTGAACAGGACGTGAGACTATTCCCCAGAAGAATTTCTACTACAAGCTTTTTTCTTGGCAGAAACCCAGCTTTTTCTTAGAAATTATATTTGAGCTTATACAATGAAAACAGCTACAAATTTTTCTTGATCTTTTTGTCCAAGTACTAATTATATAATTTGTATAAAAACATCAGACTTCAAGTGCAGCATATTGCCATTTTAAAGGACAAACCTAGCGTACTATTTTTTTAAAATGCCATTTTTAAAAAAGTCATAAGCGAAAGGATCTAACGTATACAGTTCTGTAAGAACATCATTCCCAGGGCAGTCAAATCCCTCAAGCTTTAAGCTTCTCTTTGATCCAAGGGATTAGTGCAGATTTCCATTTTTGCATGGTCAATTTTGGTGCTGTTAAGGATGCGCAGAGGAGCCGTGTTTTGATGGGAGAAGGGTCACGTAGGATTAATACTGCTCCCAGTCCTGCTCCGCCTGTGCGGTCCTCCACTCCGGCTTGTGTGAGCCATTTCAGAGAGGTGTGAAGGTTCATCTTGACCTCAGAGCAGACCTCTTTTGTGGCTCAAGGAGATGAAAGGCCATCTGTTTGACAACCCAGGCCATCACCTGCAGACCGAGCTTCATGTTGAAGCACCTTTATTGACGCCGAGGATTTACAGTGCCGCCGTTCGTAGGGGCCAGCGCTGCTTCGGGTGGCATCACAAGGAGACGAGTCTTGTGTCACGAGGTCGGAGGATCACCAATGCAGGCAAGGTTTTTCTTCACCTGTGGTGAAACATTTAAAGTATTTTTGGCTAATATAATACAATTCTCTGTAAGGGGAATCCTTAAGTCCTAATGGCATTCTTCTCTCGCCAGTGTGGTGTTAGAAGAGGGTGATTTTTACAGGGTGTGCAGGCTTTCAGAGAAAGTCCACTGTGTAATAACCCGTGCTGTGGTTCGTCTCTCGCCACGTCCCTGTGAGGATGCTCCTAGGAGAACAGTTTGATCGTGACGAAAGCTGCGGTGAGAAAGGCAGCAGAGACACCAAGAAGGGGATTTTCAGGTGCCTGGAGAAAAATCGAATGTGAAATAAGAGAGAAGACATTAGTGGTATTTAGAAGGAGATAGATTTTGTAAGCCAACGACATCGGTATCTCAGAGAAGGACTGATTTGTGTTGGCCATTTACACAACTCAAATTGGTATTTACAGTATAAAGACTGTAACGTGCTTGTAGCATCTCTTCTGGTGATGGTCATGAGCAACGCAAGAATCGCGGTGAACAGACTCGGGGTTCGTCTGTCCGCTGAGCTATGGCTTTGCAGAAGCATTCTCTCAGGCCAGAGCTATTTTAAATTTGAAACCAAATGATAAAAGAGCATCAAGCAAAAGAAATGCTCAAGTAAAGAATAGGAACTGTCTCAAAAGGTTATCAAAACCGTCAATCTACTGTTAGCATGTCTCCTTCAAGTGCTTCCGAAGCGGTGTGGATGTCGTCGGCTGGTGGAGAGCTCTGATCGCCGTATGACCGCTCTGCTCCTCGGGCGATGGCGTGGGAGATAAGCCGGGGTGGGTTCGGTGGGCACGAGAGATCAGTGGTTTGATTTAATCTCATGCAGTGGTGCAGTTGCGCTTGGTCTTTGTTGTACGTCCCCAAGTCAGCATCCTGTCCTAGGCATACGTTGGTACTGTACCCGATGAAAGGAGACGAGTTACCGTGACATTTCTGGTTGGTAAAACCCAATTTTGCAAATAATCGGCTTCCAGTAGGGTTGTACGGTCTGAGTAGCTGCAGCTCTCCGTCCGCGGGTAGGAATCGAGGAGTTCCTTGGTGAGTATTTCTTCACCTGTCGGAAGGGCTGTTGATGGTACGGACTAAAGCAAAGACATTCAAGATTGTAAGATTTGTGTACTGGGAGCCAAATATTTTTAGGTGCAGAGAGAATCGTGCGAGAACATCCCATCAAACTCCACGTGTTCTTTGTTACCCAAAGCAAGAAAACAAGATTCTGCTCAGCAGATGAGAGGAAAATTTGAGGCAGGGGTAAAAACAAACACGCAAAAACCTTTAATACCTATTTTAAGATTTGAAGTTGAACCACTCTCCCGCTCTTTTGCTAGAAGTGACTGTGAGTTCGTTTATTTTCTGCAAGGGACAGGATAGATAAGATTTATGAATGGCATGAGCACATTTTTTTTAGATTTTATTTTTCATGTATGTTTTTTCTATCCACTGTAATGTGAAGCTCTAACAGTAGCAGCCTACAGTTGGGTAAGGCTATTAGAGGTGTCTGAAACGGTCTGGGAAATGGTTCTTGACTGCCGGTTTCTCAGCGTGTTTACTTTGTGCTTCTCCTTAAAATCGTTGGTAGTCTACAGCGTGAACAGGTTGGTTTGCCATAAGAAGAATGTTGCCAGGGCAGAACAAATGCTTTGTTTTTTAAAGAAAAACAAACTTCCAAGCAATACAGTGCTAAAAGTAGCATTCTTCATAGCAGATGCCAAACGGATGCTACTGGACAGCTGTTTTAATTAAAACCCGTGTTATTATTATTAGCTGCAACCACAGATACTTGCTCTATTGCAAGACAGGTCTTGCCAGCCTGCTAAATATATTAACAATACTTCATATTTTTAATCTCCAGTTTAAAAACAGCGTGGCGAGCGTAACCCGAATAGGGCGCAGCCATTTCAGAGTATCCCACTGACTCTCGTTTAGAAGTGCCATACGGTATCATTAATTAGGGAGGGAGGTGGTCTCATTGGGGTTACTATTAACCACGGTCACTTGAGGGCGAAGTGAAAGGCAATAAATAAACATAGCTTTTATAGTATTAGGAAGCATTTGCAACACTTTGGAAAATTATTTTAAAAAACACTGTTGGGAGAACTAACAGAAAAATGGCTTTAAGGCTTGCCTCTGGAAAGCGATTTTGGTGTTTGAGAGGACAAGAGGTGTTTGCTGCCCTCTGAACCAGCTGGCAGAAGCTCTGGCACCGAGCGCTGGGAAACCTGGTTCTGCTGGGTGAGCCTGGCACCAGGAGAGAAGGAGAGGAGGTGAGGACTGGCACTGCTGGAATCCTGTTTTTGAAATAGAGTTGTGTGTATTTGTGCCTTCGAAACACTTTGTTTGGCTTTATAGGATGTGGGTGTGGGTGTATGCACACAGATATACATGCACATGTGTGTGCACGCGTATTATTTTTGTGTATATATGTACACGCATACACCTTTGAGCCATTTTCGTGTCGAGGGGAAGGGTGTAGAGGAGGACACGAGCACGCATTCAGAGATGCCTGAAAACGCACCGCCTGAGTCATGGTGTTGCAGCCCGTGCTGCGGAGCGTGGTGGTCTCTAGCACAGCTTCTGCCCAGTCGTTCGTTCACGGCTTGTACGAGGTTTGCCTGGTTTTGCTTCGGGGAGTTGGAAGATACAAATTTTTCTCTCTGAACCCAGCGCGGAGGCGTCTAGGGAAGCTGAAGGTGGCTGGGCTTTTACCTCCAGCAGGCAGGACCATTTACGAAACATTTAATGAACTTCCAGAAAACGTCTAAGGGAAAACAAAAAAGTTGATCCAGAGCGTTGCTCCAGAAGTTTTCTAGGCTAAAAAGCCAGTCCAAAATACTCCTTGAAAATAGGAAATTCAGCTAACTCTTACTGTTAGAGAAGTGGAAATGTATGGGCTAGGTGTGTGGGACCAACAGAAGGTGATCCAAGGCGGAAGAATATGTTGCCTTGCGTCTAGGCAAATGGGAGTAAACGTATAGGAGTCAGGCTTGATTTTCAGTCCTTGCTCCATTATTTTGATTGAGCCTTCACATCCCAAACATGATGCCTATTTACAGGGAAAACATCTATTGACAACTCGTGGAATGGGAAGCTTAGCGTGGAGTTGAAGACTTAATGAAGGGATGTTAGCAAGGAGCTGTCTGGTAGCATAAGCTGCCTGCGTTGTCGTCAGAGAATACAGATCCTTCCCTCGGAAGGAGTGCGTCTGAGGGCGCATGTGGAGTCTCTCATGCTCAGCATGAAGAAGGAGTCTTGGTGAGCGAGGTACCCCGGGCTGTAGAAGCTGGGAAAGAGGAGCTGCAGCTCGTGGGTCTGGTAGAGCACGGCAACAAGGTGCTCAGGCGTTTTTCGTCAGAGATTGTGCAAGAGACAGGCATCAGATGCAAGCCCTGTCTTGCATATTATTATGCCACAGAGTGACAGCTCTTCCAAGTGTTTTCCACCGCCTAAAACTCGCTGTGAAATGGTGCTATGCCTTCGAGAGGGCTTTTTAGAAATTTTGAGAAATTGTGAGAGGTCTGCCGAGTTGCAGCGTGTCGGGGTGAAGCCTGCTGGTGGTGAGACCAGTTGGCTGTTCGTGTGTATAAACAAAGCGTGTTTGAGGATGAGTGCGAGCGAGAATCCTGATCACCAGAAAAAAAATGCTTGGGTATCCGTTATATCTTATCTTGCTGTACAAATTGGTGCAAATTAACCTTTTTGCTGTTTTGATTTAGGGTTTTTTTTGGTTTTTCAATTGAGTATGCAGAATGTCCTAAGATAAACAATGAAATGAAGGCAAGAAATGAGATACTACAGTGCTGTCATACCTTTATGGGTTATTTTTTGTCACATTTTCAGAGTGTTTGCCAAATCCCAACGATGCATTGTAATGGAGCTGTCTGCGCTAAAGCCTGGGTCGCAGTTGTGCATTATTCCTTCTAATCTGCGTTACCTTGTGCTTGTCAAGATAAGTTTATTCCACTATCCGGCGGCTTAATTGTCTGGCTTTTCCGTGGCCCCTTGGGATTCTGCAGTTTTCTCTAGTCTTGATTAATTTGCATGGTGATTGCCACCCATCCTGTATAGCTCTTCCTTGGCCATTCTTTTCTGGAGACGTGGTTTAGCCCATCTCTGTATTTAATGGAGAATGCTGATGTGGGGTTTGGGGGTTTTTTTCAGTACTGAAGTTTATCACTGCGTGATTGGAGGGGAATTTTTGCCCTGGCTGCCAAGAAAGCTAGTGGGATCCTGGGATGCATTAGGAGGAGGTCGAGGGAGGTTCTCCTTCTCCTCTACACTGCCCTAGTGAGGCCCCATCTGCAGTACTGCGTCCAGTTGTGGGCTCCCCAGTTCAAGAAAGATGAGGAGCTCCTGGAGAGAGTCCAGCAAAGGGCTACGAGGATGATGAGGGGACTGGAGCATCTCTGCTATGAGGAAAGGCTGAGGGAGCTGGGCTTGCTCAGCCTGAAGAAGAGAAGGCTGCGAGGGGACCTAATAAATGCCCATAAATATCTCAAGGGTGGGTGTCAGGAGGACGGGGCCAGACTCTTTCCAGTGGTGCCCAGCGACAGGACAAGGGGCAACGGGCACAAACTGAAGCAGAGGAAGTTCCAGCGGAAG
>Ga0065711_1041418_pt1 | contig 16168 bp, 19 predicted proteins | sample Hoacrofraction12_FD_59098 | JGI IMG/M metagenome (GOLD analysis project Ga0065711, IMG submission 59098) | Hoatzin crop microbial communities from Cojedes, Venezuela - Epithelial fraction 12 v2 (version 2) | ecosystem: Host-associated > Birds > Digestive system > Esophagus > Crop | place...
CCAGACCAGGTTGCTCAGAGCTCCATCCAACCTGGCCTTGAACACTGCCAGGGAGGGGGCAGCCACAGCTTCTCTGGGCAACCTGTGCCAGTGCCTCACCACCCTCATGGTGAAGAATTTCTTCCTAATACCTAATCTAAATCTGCCCTCTTTTAGTTTACAGCCGTTCCCCCTTGTCCTATCACTACACACCCTTGTGAAAAGCCCCTCTCCATCCTTCCTGTAGGCCCCTTCAGGTACTCGAAGGCTGCTATAAGGTCACCCCGGAGCCTTCTCTTCTCCAGGCCGAACAGCCCCAACTCCCTCAGCCTGTCCTCATAGGAGAGGTACTCCAGCCCTCTGATCATCTTCGTGGCCTCCTCTGGACCCGCTCCAACACATGCATGTCCTTCTCATGCTGGGGGCTCCAGAGCTGGACGCAGTACCCATTTCGCCCATCCAATTGGTGGTTCACCCAAAGCTGAAGGGCATGGAAGAACCACGGGTACAAAACAACCAACAACCCCATCACCAGCTCTCCCCCCTTATTGCTCTCCCCCATCTCCTTTCATCACAGCAGAAGAGGGGCTGGGGCCATCTTCAACCCAGCCTTGCTACCTTGCCTTCTGTCACTCCTTCCTCTGCTGGTTCTCCTCTCTAATTACTCCTCCATCAGAGGTGGCCTCCCCTGCTCAACACAAATACAGCTCAGCCTACGGTGCCCTTACTTTTCTACTCTATTTATGCAGAATATCTCTAGTGTAGGAACCGTGTTCTATTCACACCCCTCCTGCCTCCCTCCTGTCTTGTATTTAACAAGATCCACTTGACTCACTTGCCAGGCCCAGCCCACCCTGCTTGTCATTCATCACTCCCACTTCTGTGCAGCACGACACCAGCCCCTGCCACCAGCTCATTTGATTTTTATTTTTATGGTAACCTTTGTGCTTTGAAAACACCCTCAAATACAACTGCACAACCCTCCTCCAAATTCTCCTCCACTTGGTAAGCGTAAGAGCACCCTGGGCAGAGAGCACTGCCTAATGCTGATCCATCCCTTCTCAGTATCCATGGTATTCATGTTTTGCCCTCCTCCCTCTGCCTGCAACCATCTATTGCCCCTACTCTTACGTTAAATCTCTCAGCTGTGTGTCAAGCACTATTGCCCTGTCCTGTCTGGGCAGTGTCTAGCTTGCCGGCCTCGGTCACAGGCTGGGAGCAAAACTCAGGGTTTTGGAAAAGCGAACTGCCCCACGTCCTGCCTGCCCTGGTCGGGAGCTGGGTGCAGCCCTTGGCTGCCGGCTGTCCTGCAGTGCCCTCTACTGAGCCACAGACACCTGCTCCGCCCCGGTCTCCACGCTGCTCCTCTCTGTAGGACAGCTCTGCATCGCACCTTGCCCTAATTTGGCAGAAGCACAAGGTTGGATTCACTCCGCTGGTCCCAGTAGGCAGTGCCCAGGAAGAGCCATCTGCCATACAGTGCGGCGTTTTGCCCTTTGCTGTCCCCCAGTTTCTGGGTACAACGTTTTCACATCCAGTTGTTCCCAGCACCCGGGGGCAGAAAAGGCAAACAGGCAAGGTCCAGTCTTTTTCACCTGAAAAGCCTCACCATGGAGACCTCCCTGCTCAGCTCATGGCCCAGGCATGGCAGGCGCAGCCACCACTCTCTGTGAGTGGCAGGATGAATCCAGGCGCAGAGTGCTGCTTCCTCCATACCTGTGAGCAATCGTCAGAACGGTTTTGTCAGCGAAGCGCTGGCGGATGGTCTGCTGCAGCAGCTGGTCTGTCTTCTGATCCACGCTGGCTGTCGCCTCATCAATGCACAGCACCTGCCAGGGACAGAGAGTGAAGGGAGCTCCCAAGCACCACAGGGGAGACCCCAATCCCTGCCTAAGGACAGCCCAAGAAGGTAGCACAGGACATCTGTTCCCATCACACCCCCAACCCTGGAGTGCTCTGCTCTGCTGTCCCCACAGAGCCATCAGCAACTGCCCCCCCCATTCCGATGGAGGCACGACACTCACCTTGGCCTGCGTCAGGAGGGCTCTTGCCAGACACACCAGCTGCCTCTGTCCCACGGACAGACTCTTTCCCCTCTCTCCCAGCTCACTGTCCAATCCACCTGCAGGGGTCAAGCTCCGCAGTCAGCCCACCAGGCTCTGCACAGGGCCCCAGATGGCTCCCCCAGTCTGGGGTTTTCCCAGTAGCACTCAAAATCCCAGTCCTGCTCAGTCCCAGGCCTTAGGAACCGGAGCCTTTACGCTTGGACCCAAGCAACATCTAGCACAGAGATGCCACGCTCCCTTAGAACTAGGGGCTGGCTTATCTCTCAGGCTCTGCTCTAACACCTACCAGGGCCTGGTCTCATCAGCAAGGTCCTGCCACCCAATCCATTGCCTGCCAGTCCCTTGCCACTAAATCTCCAGGGATGCCTCCAGCTCCCACTGACCTATTCCCACACTGGTCCTAGCGTGGCCTCACCTAATCAATTCCCTACTGCATCCACCTGGCCCCTTTTCCTCAGCTCCCTGACTGACCTGAGGCCTCCTCCCCTCCCCCAGTACTAGGGCTCACCCGCTGCTCCTCACTGGGTTCAGACTCACCCATCCGAGTGACGGCATCCCGCAGGTGGCACTGCTCTAGCACCTCGTGGAGCTCAGCATCTGTCCGTTTTCCCTGCGGGTCCAGGTTCTCTCGGACTGAACCACTGAACAAGAACGGATCCTGGGGAATGATGGCCAGCCGAGATCTGCAAGCAAACAAGAGCTGAGGGGTCATGGGATGGGTTCTGGAGAAAAGCAAAGGCCTGGTTTGTTTTTTTTTCCTGGGGTGGGGTGTCTTGGCTTGCTGCATATCTTAGAGGCACAGAGACATGGGTCACATATTCAGCCTGCTTTCTTTAGCACAGCTGTTCAGAAACAACAGAGCTGCCACAACCAGACAAGAGGGTGCCACAACAGTAAGTCTTCTGCTCCTCACTCTTCCCTTTGGCATCCAGCCACCAACACCTTTCAACACCCAGGCCCCCCTGGCTGCCCTCCACTCTGCTCGGCCCTCCGTACCTCAGCTCTTCTAAGCCCACCAGCTGGCTGTCAACACCATCCAGGAGAATCCGGCCTGATTTCAGCTCCAGCATGCGGAAAAGGGCCAAGAAAAGGGTGGATTTTCCAGATCCTGTGCGACCCACAATCCCCACCTTCTCTCCAGGGTAAATGGTGAAGCTCACACCATCAAGTGCATTGGGCAAGCCTGCTCGGTAGGCCAGGACCACTTGCTGGAACTCCACAAGCCCCTGGCTTGGCCAGTCAGCAGCAACCTAAGAGGGATACCCAAGTGAGATAGGGTAGGACTGTGACCTGCTGTCATCTTCAGCCTCACCTTCCCACAAGCCAAGCCCCATCCATCCCTTCGGATGGTTGCTTGGCTGCTGAGCAGACCCAATCCACAGCCCAGCTCCAACTCAGACCCTCTTAGGCTTGTTTTTCTCTCACAGGTTGGACCTAGCACCTAGCTCACAGGTCACAGCTTGGATCTAGCTCTCCTGCCCCTCCCCACCATTCCACCCTTCACCAACTCTTGCCAGAGATTCATCCCCCCCAGTGGATGTACTGGTAAAGGATGAGCAATCAAGGTGGTTTCCATGGGTGAGGGCCGCCCACCCATTTACTGGAACTCTGTGATCTCCCCAGAAGGCAAGTGCATGGGCCAGTCCCTGAGAACACAGTTGAGCTTTCACCTGGACCAGTTTATCCTGGGGCTCCATGGGGATGTCTGTGGTGTATTCCTCTGTCCGCTCCACACTCACCATCATGGTCTCTGTCATAGTGAAGCTAGAAATGAGGCCTGAGAGCAGGTTTGTGACAGACAGGGCATATGAGAGCGCCAGGCCCACAAGACCTGTGAAGAGAAAAGCATAAGCAAGAAAGTTACTGGCAGGGAAGGAGCTGGGATATCGGTGGCAGGACAAAGAAACAAGGGAGAAGTCAGCACTCTGGAGTCTGGGATCCCACTCGAAGATGGGGACACACAGGAGGAGGGACAGGAGCCTAAGCACTACACTGTGGGTGACCTGTAGAGGGACAGGGAGCAGCAGCTCTGGCTCTTCCAGTGAAGGAAGATGTGCAGCTCTGGGCTAGGAGAGGAGGAACCCTTGGGCCACAGCCCAGGGGTGGGCACAGAACAATCCCTGGCAGCCTACCTGGATTTCCCAGTTGCTTCTGGTGCTGGATGATGGCAATTCCTGCAATAGCAGTAACCACAGCAACCCCAATCATCTGCAGGCGGATGTCCAGCCACTGCACTGCTGTGTTGCTGCCAAAGAGGCAGCGCTGGTTCTCCTCCAGGCGCAGCTGATTCTCCAGCTCAAACCTGGCAGGCACACAAGAAGTTCACACCACTCAACCTCTACTCCTGCTGGCCCAGAACAGGGGCACTCCTGCCACCCTATAACCAGCCCCACATCAGGAAGGCCCTGGTCTATAAAGCCAAAGCTCTGGCCCTCTGGGTGCTCTTTCTTTCCACTCACCTCTGTGTTGCCCGCATGGCTCTGATGCTGCTTAGTCCCGAGAGGGTCTCTGAGAAGTGAGTGTAAATGGGAGACAGGGTGACACTGTAAAGGCGCTTGAGCTCCCGGGATGTGCGCCGGTAATAGCGCTGGATGGAGAAGTAGAGAGCAGCCAGAGGGAGTAAGATCAGACCGATCCAAGGGAGGCCATAGGTGATTATTACCAGCATGCCCAAGAGCCCGTACATGTTGGCCAGGAAGATGTTGAGGATAAATGGCAGGCTGTCATCCACGCAGTACAGGTCTGAGGAGAAGCGGTTCAGGATCCGGCCTGTTGGTGTGGTGTCAAAGAAGGTGACTGTGGCCTGGCAACAAGGGAACCAGAAAGTAAAAGCCAGTCAGCTGCAGCAAGATCCAGGAGAGCAGCACAAGGGGAACAGATAAGGCCCCAAAGGGGTGGCCACCACAGGCCCCTCACTTTCCTCAGCTAGCGAAGAAACCTCAGACTCCAAAGCCAGCAGCCACTCCCAGCCAAACAACCCAGGCTGTTCGCGTGGTAAAACAAAGGAGTCCTTCTGTGGCAAATGGCAGACAGCTACCAAGACAGCAGGCACTCAGATCCCATACTGGCCCACCAGTAGCCAGTGAGACAATTCTCTAATGCTGTCTTTTAATCCTCTAATCCTAACTCTAGCCCGAGGACCTAAGGAAGCCCAAATCCTAAAGAAAGTTAACTAGCACATGCCAGCATCAGCCCTAAATCTTGCTTAACGACTCCTTCCAATCTCACCTGAATCTGAGCTCACGATCCTGCAAAAGCTACTTTGATTCAGTTGGCCCTCATCTTGGCGATATATCTAAGCCTAATGAGTGGACAGATGCAGATGGCAGCCATAAAACACCCTCCCATGGAGTGGAACAAGCCTTACAGGACACATTTTGAAACCCAGCTCATTGGCCCCTTGTCCTGGCTGTGGTGCAGCCCTTTTTGGATATAGTCTTACACAGAGCTTATCAGTTAATACCAGCAGAAACCCTAATCCACCTCACAAACCCTTACTCTCACCTATGAGAAGAACATCAAGGCAGAGCGACTTGCAGAAGCCCCAGACTGCCCTGGACTTTCTGACCATTACCTTTAGAGCCCTCTGGAGCAGTCGGTTGTGAATGACAGTGGCAGCACGGATAGTGCCGTAAGCAAAGAGGAAGGCCCGAAGAATGGTGAAGAGGGAGTTAGCCCCTGCAATGCTCCCGTAAACTATCAGGTAGAAATTCACATCCAGTGAACCATTGGAAGGGACTGGAGTGGTGTCCAGAGCTTGAATGGGGGAGCTGGAACACAGAAGGAGGAAGGTTATTAAATCTGCCAAGGTCCCCATGACAGTAAACTCACAGACAGGGCATGAGAACCCAGGAGCATACTCAAGGGGAAACCAGGATACTCCAACCTGATGCTCCTGTGACAGACTACCGCTGTGGCATGCTGGGACAAACGCTCTGATTACTATGCAGCTAGGGGTCTTCCATCAGCCCCGGGCAGAAGCCCTTTGGGCACCTCATCAGGTCAGAGATTTTATTTCTCTTTCTTTGTCAAAGCAGCCACACAGATCCCCTGCAGCAGGGTGATCAGTTTATCCCCGCTCTCAGCAAGGATATGTATAGGAAATGCACTTAAGGGCAAAATGGGAGTGCATTTCCAGCTTCCTTCAGCATTTCCTGACCAGCATTCACTTACACAAGCCCAACAATGGAGAAGAGAAGCAGCTCTGGGGAAGGTGGGGAAGCTGAGCAGACCATCACAGAGGTATTTGCTGCCTGGGATATGCTGGAGATCCAGTGTGACAGCCACCAATCTGCGATATTTCTGGATGCTGCAGAGAAAGACAGACTGCATAAAGAGGGATTCAACCTTTGAATCAGCAAATATGAAGCAGAAAAGCTGGAGGGGAAGCTGATGGACAACTTTTGTTACTGTCTCATTGCCCAGTCTAGTCGTCCCCTGCCTTCATTCTCCACTGTTGGCAGCAGAGAACAGTAGTAGCAAGGGAACAGCCTTGAGCTGCAGCAGTGACAGGGCACTGCTAGAGGAGCAGACATGCAACTGCAGCAGTGAGACGCCAGATACCGTTCCTGCATATGTGCCCCCTCCCAACTGTGCTACTCAAGTTTGGGGAAGAAAAAAAGGGGTCTTCCTGCTGCAGGGAGAGTGATTAAACCCCTGGCCTCTTCTTCCCTGGGCTCCACACAACAGGGAACAAGAGGAGAGGAATGTCTAAAGAGAGATGTGCTGCTGTGCCACTGCCTCACCCTGCATCAGGAGCAGCGAGAAGAGGATGGATAATGCCAAGCAGCTGCCCACTGCCAGCCAATATGTCTTGTACACCTGAAAAGCCACTGCCCCTTCTTTCTTCTCTTCCTCCTTGTGGATGAGATGATTGTTTTGCATTGATTCATCTGCCTCTGTCTCTACGGCCTCTTCTTGGCCCTGTTCATCAGGGGCTGTGGGAATGGAGACAAAAGCAACGGTCAGTGTGACGGAAGTTCCTCCTGCAGTTACTCCTTGCTGTGAACAGAGCAAGTATAGGCTACAAGGGAGACTTTTCTTCCTTCCTCTCTCCCCTTTCAAGACGGGTGCACCAATCCTGGCAGTTCTTCATCCAAAGCTGGACCACAAGTGGAATAACAGATTCAAATACTGCTCTAGGTCAACACCCAATGACAGGTGGGCCTCCTCTCCCTCTATGCACACACTACCCACAGATTAGCACTGCCACAGCAGAGCAATGTGGTGGGAGCTCTGCTCTAAGGCCAGCAGCCATCAGTTGCAGGTTCTGTCTAGGTGCTCAGCTGAGCTGTGCTGCCCCAGCCACCCTCAAGCTCGCCAGGTACAGACCTTTATCCTTCCGCCTCTTGTCCATATCCTTGAACTTGGGGAAGGCTTCCACGAGTGGCAGGATATCAGCTGGTGTGCCTGAGAAGAGAGACATGCAAATGCTTCACAGTCTGTGAGGCACAGATGCCAGCTACTCACTGCCTCTTGCTATGAAATGGCCCAGTTTTGTTCTCTCATGACATTCCCTATTTTCTTTCACAGCTCCTGCACCCTTGAAGGCCCTGCTCCATAAAACCTGCTATGGCCTTCTACCTCATCAGCTCCCCACCTGTAGGGCTGTCATGTTTCATCTGTGCATCTGCACATTCGCTTCCACCTCATCTTTACCCACATGCAGTGTCCTCCAGCTCCTCATCACTGCGTTCCCTACTAGTTAATCCTAGTCCCTTATAGCCGTCTTTGCTCAAGCCATTCCAGGACTGGCACACAGGCACAAATGAATGCCTGAGAAGACAGCCAGTATACCTGTCTTAACTATCCTGCCGTTGTCTATCAACAGCAAGGCATCAGCCTTCTCCAAAAACTCCGTCCTGTGCGTGCAAAGGATCCTGGTCTTGTGTTTGAGAACTCCGAGAATGCATTTCCGCATAAGATGGTTGGCTACGTCTGCATCAACAGCAGCCAGGGGATCGTCAAGGAGGTAAAGCTCTTTCTCCTGAGAGGGAGACAAAAGACAATGATACAGCTGCTGGCCCTGCCAGAGCGGGCAGTGCTGCAGAGAAAAGTGCAAGTGTCTCTGTGTGGCACACTGCCAGCACGATGTGGTTTAAGACATGCTACCAGGGCACACTGCACAGCTGGGAGCTTCCAGCTTCTTTACATCTGACTTGGCACTAGGCACAATCTGCCACAGCATGACTGCTTTGCTATTTACCTGGTAAACAGCTCTGGCAAGGGCTATTCGAGCCTTCTGTCCCCCACTGAGCATCACACCATTTTCACCCACCTCTGTCTGGTCACCTGCTGGTAAAATCTGAAATATTCAAGAAAATCCATTTAGAAGGGACAGGAAACCACTGGGGACCCAAAACCAGAACACTGGGGTCCCTTCTCCTGCCTCTGGCAGTAATTCCTTAGGGTGACATCTTAGCAAAAATTAAACAATGCAGTAGTCTATACGCTGGTTCTGCAGACAACTGGCAAGCTCGGCATTAAAGCAGCTAACCTCTCTTATGCTCCAGAATAGGGTGGCCCCATCTGAACTATCCATTGAGAGCAACTTCTGGTCTGAGGTAACTCTGAAATTGCACACGGGAATTTTCTGGGAGAGCAAGAGCTGTGCCTGCACCAAAATCATGCCAGGGCCCATCCAAACAGTCCAGCAGTAAAAACTGCAGAGTTTCAGTAGCTGGAAACAGTTTTCTCTTTATTTGGTAGCATAGGCATAGTCTACTACTTCTCAAATAAATATCTTGCGTTTACAGAGTATTCATAGCTCCTGCCAAAGCAACCAGGAGCTCCTAGCGCTTGGCACTTCAGAAAATCAGGTATCAGGTTATAAACTGGGAGGAGAAGGCTAGCTTCCTACCATATGTATCAGCCAGGTTTACTGGCTAATATGCTCATAAGCCTCAAACCTAGAATATGTGTATTACTGATGGCAGGACCGAGACTCAGCCCTTCTAGATCCCAGGGAAGTTCCTTCTGATCCCAAAAAAGCATCAACTGCTGATAGGTTCTGCCTGAAAAACCCTGCAGTCATCAGCTCTGCAAGAACATGTCCTTTCCCCAGGATCAAGAGCTTTTGGCTCAGCAGCAGAGGAAACCATCCGAAGTGCTACCAGAATGACTTCACACCTCAAAGAACCATGGGGCCAGGTATGGTCTGGGATTGGTAACCAGAGTAACGCTGTGTGACTGGGACGCTGGAGAAGCAGTCTATAGCCTGAAAGAATGAGAACTGCTCCCAGTGAGGCTCAGGCTGGATGCAAAGCTGGCCAAGAAGGCCCAGGCAGGTTTACAGTTTAGACACTCACATTCAGGTCCTCGGAGAGGGCACAGGCCTCCACCACCTCCTCGTACAGCCTGGCATCATATTCCCGCCCAAAAAGGATGTTCTCACGGACAGTAGTAAACTGTATCCAAGGCTCCTGTGTGGCCAGACCAAACCCATGCTCCAGGTCACAAACATACACTCGCCCACTTTGTCTGCAAGCACACCAGAAGCGGATGAAAAGAGTAACAAAGGAGATCTACTGGCAGATCAAAATGGCCTACAAACAGGGATAGCACTGGACAGTCCCTGCCTGCCGTGGCGTGGAGGGACCAGGCAGAAAGGAGTCTTCAGGCTACTTACTTAATGAGCTCTCCAGTGACTGCTGCAAGCAGAGAGCTTTTGCCAGAGCCGACCTTCCCAACAACTCCCAGGAGCATCCCCTGCAAAGGGAAAAGAAAAGGAGCAACCTGATGTGCTAATACTGGGTGGCTTGTCCAGAGTTCTTGAGCCACATGTAGCCTGTAAGAAAGCTGACTGCTGTCTCAAACTAGGACCACCTCACAGGTTCAGCAGCAGAGTTGGGTACAGTTGTTGGGTAAACTTGTCTCCTGACATGGCAGGACACAAGTCTGCAAAGAGTGTTAACTCTGAAGCCCAGGTGTGTTCCCTACCCAGTCGTCTCCTGCCGCAGTGGTGGAAAGCAGAGACATGGTTCATCTCTTCTCTGTAAGCCATGCCTCCATCTCCTCCAGCACCCTTCAGCTCTGATAGATGTAATATGTGCCCTGTGCCTCTTGACCAAGAGAAGATTTTGATGCACAGCTTGTAAGACCAGTAAAACACGAAAGTATGCCACCCCTGCTCCATTATTTGGCTTCTCTAGTGCCATTCTTCTCTCTTACTCCTGCATCCTTGCTCACCTTTCTCACCAACAGGTTCTCAATGTGCAGTTGCAGAGTGCCTGTGGATAAAGGCTGCCTGGTGCTTTCCTCCTCAGCTGGTGCCCATGAGAAGGCTGCACATTGCATCTCCATGGCAGCAGCAGTACCTGAAGGGCTATCTGCAAGAGAAAAGCAGCACAGCATTGCACTACTATGAGAAGGCCAGAAAATCAAAGGCACCTGGCATCACAAATACCATCAGCTTTATTCCCAAATGGATGAGACCATGGCCAGGGCACTGCCATGATGCCCTTGACTCAACTATACAATGAGATACTTGCCTACTGACTTGCCTTTGAACTTACACCTCCCACCTCCCTCCTCCAGCTCCCACCCCACACATGGTGACCTGCTGGTTGTCAGGGAGACACTGTAAGGATAACCTGGTTTTATTATTGCTGAAGGCAGAAGAATAGCATGAAGCTGGCAAAAGGCAAGGAAGAAGAGAAAGGGAGCTGAGATGGCTCAGGAGAGGGGCACTCACTCCAGCCTTTCTGCCAGGCAAAGCCAAGGTTGTTGATGGCTTCAGTGTTAGAGGAGCCTTGGACAGAGGAGGGAGCAGCTTCTTCTAAAGGGACACTAAGAGCAGGGCTCTGTGGGGAAAAGCAGTGGCCTGTGGTTGGTAAAGAGGAATGTTACACCCTTGTCTCCTGTTTTCCACAGAAATGAAGCGCCTTCACTCTGCCTCTGACAACTGAACATCTTGAACCACAGGGTGACAGCCAGCTGCCCTCCAGTACTGCCCCTGGGCCTCACACCTCAGCTCTCTGCTCTGAATGCCCCTTGCCCAGGGTCCCAAGCCCAGCCATTACCTAGGGCATAATAAGCTTCTAGGTCCTGGTCCATGAGTTCAAGGAAACGCTGGATTCGATCCAGGGAAACTTTTGCTTCCAAGGTCCCATTCAACACCCATGGGAAGCTGTTGAGGGGGAGAATGAGCATCCCGACAAGGGCCAATGCTGTGAATACCTGCACACGTAAGGGAACAGCCGTGAGCTGGAGGCAGTACCTCCCTTGCACCTTGTATCCACCAAAGAGCTTCACCAGGAAGAGCCAGAAGAGCTGTGGGGAGACACAGGCTGGGCTCATTTCCCAGAGACAATACCTCAGACTGCAGCCCCCCTGCAGATTGCCCTCTGCACGAGACAAGGTTGAAGCTCTCCCTACTACCTACTCACCTTTGTGGCAGTGAGCTGCTGACCCAACAGGACGTAGGTGATGAAGATGGCAATAGAGACAACAACAGGCAGTGCTGCCCACAGATACACGCACACAGCATCCAAGTACTTGATGGCTTGTAACTTCTGCAGCTCTTTAGCCCGGCAGGCATTTATCCTGGCACTGAAGTGTTTTTCCCAGGCGTAAAACTTGATCACATGAATGCCACACAGGAACTCTGTCATTAGCTGCAGGCAAAGAGCAAAAGCACATAGAGCCACCGCTACCTGCCTAATACACCAAATGCCAGCGAGGCATCTGGGCTCATACCTCCCGCTAATGGCCAGGCTAGAGGTACGAGGAACCACTTACTTTTAACAAAGACATAAACTCAAGTGGCAGCTACTGGGAACTTTGCTCTCACTCATTGCACCAGCTTCCTCAGCCATCCATGCTGTGTACAGCTCAGGAAAAGGCAAAATATTACACTGCTTCCAAACTGAAGGATGTGTAACACAGGTGAAGGGATGCGTAGAATTACTAGCTCCAGCCTAGATGCCATTTACCTACATTGGCCTGACAGCGCCTTGAGATAATACCGTCTCTCAGGCCTGGTGTGGCCGTGACACAGCTAACCTGTATCCAGAGCCTGGCTGGCTCACATCCAGCAGCTCAGGTGTCCCTGCAGCATGCTGCCCTCTCACTCCTGCTTTCAGATCAGCATGTGCAGAGCAAGCCAAGATGTGTCTGTGCCTGACATTAAAGAAAACTAAAAAGTGACAGTTCACACAGCAAACCAGTCTTGCAATAGTTGGAGAAGGTCCAGCACACCCCACACACCTAGATGCACCTTCTGTCAGGAAGAGAAATATTTTTAAAGCTCCCAACAGGTCTGCCATGGAGCTGACCTACGTTTCATGCTTCCAAAGCATGATGTAAACAGCAAGTGAAAACGCTGTCCCCTCACATTAGAGATACAAAGCTAAGAGGTGGGAATCTAATGTTTGACATGTGGCAAGGAGAGAGATGGCACTGCAAATATGCAAAAAGCAGTGGAAAAGATGACTGAGGGTGCCACACTGGAGTGATATAAAACTACTACCTCTGCAATCACTGCCTCTGTCCAGACTGCAAGCCATCTCACCACTGATAAATTTACTGGAGTAATAGGATAGAAGAATCTCTAGAGAAAAAAATTAGGACACCCACCTTAACTACTACACACAGAAATGAAACCTGAAAAGTAACCTGAATTAGCCCAGGGGCAAGACAAGCATTAGAAGTGCACTATCTTGTGGGTGGCGAAACTGCATCACCCTGAAACACTTTTGAACCAAGAGTGTGTGCCCCCTCTGTCATTTTTCCCAACAGCTGTGATTCAATTAATCTGCCTGGGATCGTGGCAAGTGGCCAAAAAGCCAACATTCTAGGGACAAACAGGGAGAAAATATAGCAAGAAACTCAGAGAGCCACCAGCTGCCCCTCACCTTGACCCGTGTGTCCTTGTGCTTCAGCATCTCCTTGTTGTTCATCACGATGCGGTTGGCTATGACCTTGTTGATGGGCACAAGCAGCAGTGCCAGGGCCAAGCCTCCCAGAAAGGCGACCCCCACTTGCTGGTAGAGGAGGTAGAGGGTAATGCCAAACTGGAAAGGCAGGCTCCACACCTCGTGGAAACTGAGGCAGAAGTTGACCAACCTGCTGGTGTCTGTGCTCATGAAGTTGACAATTTCCCCCCCGGTGAAGCGGGTAAGGCTGGTGCTGCTCACTCGCAGAGCCTTGCGATAGATGGCAGAGACGACGGCAGCCCGCACCATCAGCGTCACCTTGTTCACCTGGTAGCTGAACTGGTTCCGCAAGAGAGCGCCCAGGAAGGAGCCGGCAAAGAGCCCGAGGGCATAGAGCACCCCATGGCTCAAGGGCTCCTGCCTTGACTCCATGAAGTTCACCAGCAGGTTCAGAAGCAGAGGACCTGAGAAACCCAGCAGGTTGCCGGCCAGCTTGAGAAGTCCAAGGGAGTAGAAACGAAGCCCAAAGGCTGCATGAAGGACTGAGAAGAGTCGCACAGCCTCTTGGGCATGGTGTGAGCTGTCTGGGGCATCGCTACTCCCATCGCCTCCAGCAATGATTGGGCTAGTAAGAGACACCGTCTCCTCCTCTACTTGGTGCAGAGCTGCCTTCTTCTGCCAGCAAGAGTAGAACTGATCACAGACCCTGGCAGCCTGGAGCTGGCGAGGAAGCACATACACATCCTGTGGCTGGTTCAGCTTCCACTGATAGCCACGTTTCATAAGAGGGTTCATCCAAACATAAAAGAAGCGCGAGAACCAGCTCTCACCATCTTCTGCCACGCTCTGCTGATCAGGCACTGAGATTCCTGCCTCGGAGACAAGCTGGTCTTGTTGCCAGGAGCGATTGATGGAGAGGAGGTCTTGCCTGCCAGTGGTGGGCAAGAGGTAGCCGATCACATACACAAGCAGAGAGGCCAGCTGCAGACAGAGAATGGCGAACCTGGAGGAGGCAGCAGGGTGGGCAGGGGACCAAGCTGCCCTGCTTTGGTAGTACCACACCAGCGTGATGACGAGGGATGGTAGGGGTAAGAGAGCGAGGAGAGCCAGGGCCACAGGGCCCCTGGTAGTGCCATGAATGGACTTCAAGAGCATAAGAAGAGCAAGGCCGTGCGTGAGCCATGTCAGGGTGGCAGTGCCATTTGCCAGCACTGCCAGGTACACAGGGCCCAGCTCCTGCGGAGAAACGGTGGCTGGGATGGTATCAGCAAGGAATAAGCCAGCAAGTACAAAGGAGATGGCGATTCTCCATCCCCAGCCTGGCCTGCAAGGCACCCTGGAGCCAGATCTAGAGGAGGAAAGAGTTGAAATTCCATCACCTCTCAGTCAGTACTCTCTTCCTCCCCTCTTCCCTCCTCTGTCTGTTCACTCTTATTTAACCTCCTAGATTCAGCTCCCTAGATTTGTAACTTTCTCAGATTGCAGGCATTGCTAAATTAGATCAGATCAAGATAGCTCAGTATCTGATCAGTACCAGAGATTGAGATTTTACCAAAGAATAGCATTTCTCTACAGAAATTTGTTTGAAAACTGTGATATTCTGTGTTCAAATCAGACTCCAACCTTGAGGATTAAAAAAAAAAAAAAAGTATATTTCACCTCTTTAACACAAATTCTGGATGATCAAATTCTCTGTGTCACTCTCTGATCCTTGGTTTCTCTTGACTTTGTGATATTTTGTCTAGAAACATTATTTTTATCACTGATGGTTTCAGTGATGCTGTGTATGTAAAGTCCATAATCTACTGCCCAGCAAAATATTTCATTATCACTTGATTCATTACCATTTGTGGCCTGTCAATATCAGTGAATGTTCCCATGTTTACGAATTTCAGAAGAGGGCAAAGAGAAAAACAATTTTTGGTTTCTCTGAATTCCTCGTTACCTTACATACATCTTCCATGACACCCTGGATTTATATTCTCCCCAGTTTTCCCAATCCCCATTCACTGAAATAATTTTTCTGTGATTTTATGCTCACTACCCTCTATTCTTTCTGGATTCCTTTTTGCAATGGAGGGTCCAGAGGTGTACACAGTACTCTGAATTAGGACAGCTGCTGACAAATATAATGGCACTATAATATTGTGTCTTTCTGTAATTACATATTCAGCACATTATAGGAAAATTTAATTTCCAGCCTTTCTACCCCACCTCCAGTCCTGCACAATAATCAAAAGCTAGACAGGTGAGTTGTCATACCTTGGAGTGCCAAGGAAGCAGGCACTGACCACTGCAAGGATCACATGAGGAATCACATTTAATGTCAGCTGATTAAAGCAATGGCCAACGCTGCCATGAACCCACACAGGGAGTGGATCTTCTGGGCTGGTCCCACACAAACCAGCCAGGATGTTCTCCATCCTTTGCTGCCAATTCAATATGAGAGACAAGAGCTCCTAAGGTAGAAAACAAAACCCAGCATGAGGTGCAAAATGAAAAAAGTAAAGTCCCAGTCCAAGGAGGACTGCAATAAGAAATGAACACGTGGCTTCCTGGGTCACGCCGTCCAGGCCCCACCATTGCGCACTTGCTACCGTATCATCTACTCTACAAAATTATAAAGCTCCAGCTTACAATAAATTGTGTTGTTTGCCCCCTTAAGTCACCCTGGGACTTTAGCGCTTTGGGAATTTGAAGCTTTCTGCTTATTTCCAGACTGATTTTCTTCCACGGCCAGTTCATCCTTTGAAACTAACATCAGGAAGCATTCGCCTTTCCATTGATCGCTCTGGAAAATATTTTGAGCTGCTTAAACACTACTCTACCAATTATATTTCCACCTTGCAAACAATTCCCGCAGCGGTACTCCTCGGGACAGCGGGCAGCACTAAACGCCCTCCGGATCGCGGGGGGATGCCGGCGGCCCTCCAAGCTACGCGGGGCAGGGGAGCCAGCAAGACTCGGTCCCTGTATGCCGCAGGACACCGGGGAAGCCCCCGGCTTCATGGCGATTCCTTTGTTCGCCCCAGCGGGTCCCACCTCCGGCCCAGCACCGGCTGAGAGCCACCGGCTGGGCGCGGGGCCGAGCTCGGCAGGCGGGAGCGGGGCTCTGCAGCACCGCCGCCAGGGGACGGGGCCCTGTCACGGCGGCCCTCCCGGCCCGCACCGTTACAGCCCCCGGTGCAGGGCAGCCCTGGCTGAGGCCCGCCCTGCGGACCGCCCCGCTGGGCCGCGCGGCAGGCGGAG
>Ga0065711_1041419_pt1 | contig 16168 bp, 8 predicted proteins | sample Hoacrofraction12_FD_59098 | JGI IMG/M metagenome (GOLD analysis project Ga0065711, IMG submission 59098) | Hoatzin crop microbial communities from Cojedes, Venezuela - Epithelial fraction 12 v2 (version 2) | ecosystem: Host-associated > Birds > Digestive system > Esophagus > Crop | place...
AACTGCCCTTATCCCAACCCATCAGTTTCTGCCTCTTTCTTTTCATTCTCCTCCGCACGCCGGCGGGGGGAGGGGCGGCCGCGTGGCGCTTCTGTTGCTGGCGGCAGCCGAAAACCAAAACACTTTGTCATCTGAAAGAAGAATAACCAAATACTTAAGAAAACACTATTTGGACTAGATTCTTTATTGGTTGGCTTCTGAGCAGAGAAGAAAATGTTGATAAAGAGGTGGTAAAGCTTCTGTTTATAGAATTCCAGGCTCTGACAAAAATGTCCAGCTTGCCTCCATGTTTCAAAGCCGACTATGAACGGAGTAATAACAGAACATTTTCAATAAAAGTTTTGGTACCCGTAACTGGTGAATATTTCATGTCCCTTTCAAAGAAACCATCCAGAAACTATCTACCTTGCATGCAATTTTTTAACATTAATTGTAAGCAGAAAAACATATGCTTGTTATAATAAAGCTATGTTGATAATTTTTACTTTAGATAGTCATTTCAATGAGAAAATTTTCCTTTTTATTATCCATTTTTTAGCTTCACATTTAGAATTTTCTAGAAAAATTTCTTCAGGTGGGTTTGAACACTTAGACTGAGATTTAACTCATAGTCATACTGTATGATATTGTGCTGGAAAAGTTTATCTAATTCAGCCTTTATTTTACTTCGGTAATTAATGAAAGGAACAAAGAATACGATTACCCTAGGCAGATCCATATTCTGAGGCACAGAGCTCTCTCAAGAAATGGTTCAAAGGGCAGTAGACCTCTGGCAGATAGTTTCAGAAGGCCTAAATACTCAGTGAATAATAGGTCCAATATATTAGACTCACTGTAAATGTGTTGCTTTACATTGTACGTGACATACAGGCCTCTAAACCGAAGCGGCACGTGTGCAGAATTGCACGGGTCTCTGTGTACAACAATTTACAAAACTGCAAAATAGTCATAAATTGACAGGATATTTGCATGAAGGAAGGTTTATAGATATTTAAACTTAGAGTTACAGTGTGTATTTTACTTCTGAATTGGTTTGGTAGCAGCTTTTGGAGGGTTTGAGTCTAATGTGAAAACCTAATGTGGGTTCTATGTATATTACCTCAACCAGACCCACAACATGCAAATCTCCTCAGCTGCAAATTTGTATTTTGGGATAAGACTGTGACTACTTCCCCCTCTCTCAGATACATGTCTTGTGGTTCATCCACATGAAAGAAAGGTAAAAGTACTTTGTTAAAGAAGAGTAGAGAAGGTATACTATTTCTTACATTTCTTTGGCAGAAATCACAGAAGTAGGACTACATCCTTTAAAAAAATACAGGGAAGGGATTTGTCTCTGGCCCTAAGACAAAGTGGCATGAGCTTGGCTCTTGTCTAAGTGCCTATATGTTTTTCCCTAACAAAGCAGAGTGACCACTTTTAAACCGACTGTTGGGGACAGTTCCTGGAAACACTGTAATTAACCTTGTTTAGGTATTTATGCAAACTAGTTGTTTTGGGTCAAACCATGTGAGGAAGAGTGAGAACAAATAAACAGCATGGATAATTACACACAGATCATCAAAACTTTTCCTTGAACCGTTTTATCTACCAGACTATACATAGCTAGTATTATAACAAGTTCTGAACAACAATAAAAAGAAGAAAATATTCACTGCATCAATTTTTCAGAATCTATACTTACATCAAAAAGCTACAAATTGATCCAAGGAGTTAAAAACACTCTGAAGTGTATACCACAGAAAGCAGAAGAAATCACTAGGCAGCATTGATATGGGGAAGAATCAAACAAGAATGATTTGCCTCTGTGTACTGGTTTTGGGTGGTATGGAGTTATTTTTCTTCATAGTAGTTTGTATGGTGCTACGTTTTGGATTTGTGAACAAAACTGCATTAATAACACATCCACTTGTAAGGAAAAGAGAAGACATTTTTATTTATGACTGTACCTTAATGTATTTATATGCTGCATAAAGAATGATAGCATTTTGATGATTATCCACATCAAAAGACACAATTCTTGTTTTACAGATCTTTCTTCTGTATTCCTGACATATTCAAAGCGACATATTCAGAGGCAGTGAAAGCAAGAGAATGACATAACGCCACCAGACTGCAAGCCTAAAGAAATTATATTCAGCAGTTTAAGCCCCTTACTTCTCCTGGAGCTCGTCTGAATTTTGGAAACATCACTGCCCCTTTGAAGCCTGAGAAAGGCTACTGCTGTATAGAATAAGTAGTAACACTTTCATTTTTCAGAGTTGTGCTGGTAATTTAACCACTGTAGAAACATAACTGGTAGCTAGTAGGAAGACTTTTTCCTCCTGCTTTTTCAGGTTCTTTCACTTTTTCTTGAGGGAATGAAATAAAGACAAGGTATTTTAAGATAGCTTATCTTCTAATTGAGACTATAAAATTTTGAACAAACATCACTTTTTCCGATCTAATAAAATTCTGCTTCAGTATACACAGTTTACACATGCTATAGCTCTTCTTTCTCCTGCATATACTCTGTAGCTGAATAAATTTAACCCATCTGTTCTGAGAAATCTCAAAGTTAGAGATCTAACTTTTCTAGCCTGGTTGCTTTTGTCATAGCCGACAGAAAGAGTCAGACATAACCTGAGGACAATTCATCTCATCCTGAAACAGGCACCCAAGACAAATCAGTTGGAAGTGTTTGGCAGTACTATTTCTTCTTCCATAGCTATAAACATGGCTTACTAGTTGTAGACATCTAGCTTCCAGATACCTGCAGTTAGCTGAGTGGAATTCCATTTGGAATACTATCTTGCTTTGAAAAACAATATATTTTCACTGGTAGAAGATAAAATTTATCTGCATAGAACATCTGGTTCCTTCTTTGACAAGCGAGTTTCAGTAACCTAAGGCACAATGGTAAACCTCTGAATAGTCTGAACATGTTCTAAAACATAAGATTCATGAATAAATTTGGACCTTCAAGCTCACAATATTCATCTCAAGAAGTTTTAACGGCAAAATCTTTAGAACATGAAATGAAGGAATGAATCTAGGAAACAGAGAATCTGAGTTATTTGCCTACTCTGTCTCTTTGAAGTACCTTTATACTGTGATGCTCAGAGAGTTCATAAGTTTCATCTTTATTTCCACCTCTCAGTACCTATGTACTTAGGATTTTTGCTCGTGCTCCACTTGAAGATATGGCATAGTCCTGATATTTCTCTTTTTTCCTCTTCTCTCTCTTCTTCTGTCCCAGTTTCAGCTGGGACACAGTCAATTTTCCTCACAGAAGCTACTGTGTTTTGGATCTAGTGTGAGAAGAATGTTGATAACACTGATGTTTATAGATGTTGCGAAGAAATAAAGGACTTTTTCCAATCCCCCATGTTCGGCTAATGAACAGGTGCGCAGGAGCTGGAAGTGAGCATAACCAGACAGCTAGCTCAAGCTTGCAAATGAAAATATTCCATACTGTAAATGTCATGCTTAGTTCATGAATAGGGGTTGGCTGGGGAGCAGGAATCTTTCTTTCTCATTTCTGTGAGTTCAAATCCTCTCTTGCCCAGGAGTTTGAACTTTTCTGGGAGCCCAGTCTTATCTGGGAGTTTCATGACATTCATGAAATTTGTGCTTGATGTGTTCTGCAATCGCTGCTCAGGGATTGGCTGCAAACTGGTCGTCATGTGGTGACAAAAACTGTATAGTATGTAGGTTATTTTGGCATGCTCGTCATTTTCATTACTATTATTATTATTATTACTATTATTATTATTTGTATTACTATTTCCTGTGTTGGCCTGTTAAACTGCCATTATCTCAATCCATGAGTTTCCCCTTTTGTCCATTCTCCTCCCCATACCACAGAGTGGGGAGGGGAGGTGGGAGCAAATGGCTGTCGGGTCCTAGTTGCTGGCTGCCAGGTTGAACTATGACATTTTCTATACAGCAAAATTAATGTCTATCTTTTATAGCCTTCTACTCCTCCTCTGGGCTATGGCTTCAGAGCCTCAGTAACTCTAGTGTTGTCTTTTTTTATTAGTCTGTCCTCTCCACTGCATAATTAGCTTGGAAATATAATTAGAAATACATTTCTGTCCCGGTCCTTCTAATTGCATTCTCCCTTCCACTATGCCTACACTTTGCCCAAGTCTAGTACCTTCCTATATAAGTCAGTTCTGGGGTCTTGGATATAGGGGAGTTATGGAGTTACTTCAGCAAGTCCAGCAAAGGGCCAATAAGTTGATTAAAAGTATGGAGCACCTGTCATATGAGGAGAGGCTGAGAGATCTGGGACTGTTCATCCTGGAGAAGAAAAGGCTCAGGGGGAGCTTATCAATGTGTATGAACACCTGATAGAGGGAAAGATGAACATGGAGTCGTAAGACTATCCTTGGTGATGCCCACTGACAGGACAAGAGTTGACAGGCACAAATTAAAACCCATGAAATTCCATACAAACACAAGAAAACACTTTTTTACTGTGAGAGAGGTCAAACTGAATATGCCGGCTGAACAGGAGTCAGCATTGTGCCCAGGTGGCCAAGAAGGCCAAGAGCATCCTGGCTTGTATCAGGAATAGTGTGACCAGCAGGACTAGGGAAGTGATTGTGCCCCTGTACTCGGCAATGGTGAGGCCACACCTAGAGTACTGTGTTCTATTCTGGGCCCATCACTGCAACAAGGACATTGAGTTGCTGGAGCATGTCCAGAGAAGGGCAACAAGGCTGATGACGGGTCTAGAGAAGAAGTGTTATGAGGAGTGGCTGATGGAGCTGGGACTGTTTAGTCTGGAGAAAAGGAGGCTGAGGGGGGACTTTATCACTCTCTACAAGTACCTGAAAGGAGGTTGTAGTGAGGCAGGTGTTGGTCTCTTCTCCCAAGTAACTAGTGATAGGACAAGAGGCAATGGCCTCAAGTTGCATCACGGGAGGTTTAGATTAGATATTAGGAAAAATTTCCTTACTGACAGTGTAGTCATACATTGGAATAGGCTGTCCAAGGAGGCGGTGGACTCGTCATCCCTGGAGGTGTTTAAAAAACGTGTAGATGTGGCACTTTGGGACATGGTTTAGTAGGAATGGTGTTGCTGGGTGGATGGTTGGCCTTGATGATCTTAGAGGTCTTTTACAACCTATAATTCTATGAAACACTGGAGCAGATTGCACAGAGTAGTTGTATCTGCCCTTGAAGATATTAAAAACTTAACTGGACATGGTCATGGGCAACCTGCTTCAGTTGTCCCTGCTTTGAGATAGGGCATTGGACTACATGGTTTCCAGAGATTCCTTCCAACTTCAACTGTTCTGTGGTTCTGCAACTAGATCAGAAATATGATTAGAGACATACTTCTGCCCAGGTTCATCTTGTAACATTGACTCTTCCACAGATAGGCATGCATACATCTTACCTGAGCCCTATACCTTCATACAGAAGTCCAATAAGTCCATAAGTTCAGTAAGACCATAAGTTCAATAGCAACCTCTATACAAAAGGGACATGGAGTGTACTTTTCATACACCTGCTCTGTCCTGCATGCAAATCTAGGCCTGCATTCAGGCAATTTTTTGAAGAACAGACTCCTGAAGTTCTGACATACAGGCTGTCAACTAATATTAGTTTCACTAGAGTGGTAAACAATTAGCTTTGTCATTATATACACAGCAGACATTTTCTTCCTTCATACACCATGTGTTCCACATTCTCATTGCTGACTTCTGTAAGTTATATTTATTGATCTTACTCTGTCCTTACCATGAAAAAATATTAGAAGGTGATTAATTGTTAAAGTAAACCCAGAGCAAGAGCATATCACTGAGCTCACACCAGCAGATTCTCTGAACAGTACCAGTCACATATGATGAAACAATCATCTGTTAAAACACATCTGCATATTCAAGGACCCTTGCACCCAGGAATAGATAGGTCCATAGTATGCATCTATACTTGATTTACATTCTTCCTCACAGCATGTTTTTTACAAATTATGAGCAGCTGCAAAAAAAGTGGAACAAGACTCACAATTTGTTGTGCTGCAGCAAAAGTTTCAGCCACTACAAAGACGGAAATTCAAAGTTTGTGCTATACAAAAGATGATAGCGAAAATTTTACCTGCGATGTTAGCTGTCATGGTGAAGGGAGTCCTGGGTTTGACAGAAATAATTGTCTGTGTCTGTCTTAAAGGAGACTCCTGTTTGATGTCCTAATCATGAATCAATAATTTCTGGTCAATTGCTAGCCCTTTTTTTTTCAAGTGCATAAAGTACTTATTTTTCTAAAGCTGCTTTCACACTTAGTTCTTATACAAGTGAGAAATATTACTTGTAGCCTTGTTATACAGAATTCAAAGTTGTGAAATGTGAGACTATATTAGAAATATCTTAGAATATTCTTCCCCTCTGAGTAGAAAAACAGATTACTTACAAAGCAGCAGCAAATTTTAATTGTGGGCAAATAGACAGGATTTCTAACTTGAGATTTCCAGGGCCACCTTTCTTCTCCACCCATCGGCTATACAGCAGTCTTGAAGAAAACTGATCCACTTGGCTTACAAACTAAAGTTGAGTCATATGAGAAGTTGTTGTGAATCCTTGTATAGTTTGTTTAATGAAGTTTGTTACACTGAGACTGATGGTCTGTAGCTAGATGAATTACTGCTTCACAGATATAACACTTTAAAAAAAGATGATGATGAAATGCTATTGCTGCTCAGTTACCAGTAATTGAGTGTCAACAGTTGCATTAATAAAAGGGGAAAATTTCCCATCAGTATTTACATAAAGATAAACTAATTAGAGAAACATTGTTAAGACTGCAGATGGAATGACATACTAATTTAGAAAAAATGTGCAGTGATAAGGGAACTGAATGTAACTATCATCTAACCCAAATAAACAGCATCGCCATTGCTTGTGATAAATATAGAGGGATAGGTACTGTAAATAAAAAAATTATTAATTTAGTCCTTTATAGCAGCAAGGTTGGATCAGGAAATAAATATTTGTGTTGCTTTCACAATGGTTTTTCATTGCAGACATGAGAATGAACGAACTGTCAGAATTTTAAACATAGATGTCTATATCATCTCCCTATATAACAAGAAATTTATATTAATGTTTTTTTTTTTTTATATTATATGTAATGTGAAAAGACTCAGTATATTTTCTATTTCTAAGTGTATGTAGATGTGCATATATACCTTTAAACAACTCCAGTAGAGATTCTTAACAGGACAGGATGTTTGTTTTCTGCATGTAACAAAATTAGAAACATCTCTGTTTAAAATACAAATAGTATGTAATTTAAGGTGGGAGTGATTTTTATTTTGTAAAGCTTACAAGTCAGAAAAAAATTCATGGTTAATGTAAAAATAAACTAATTACAAGAGATCAACTTAGAAAAACAGGTTTGCTTTCAGCATTTTTCTCACACATTTAGAATGAAACTTAGGAATTAAGCACTCTAAAATGATTTAGCAAAGTTCTATAATTGTTTGTAGCTTACCTTAAATAGACCTGTCCAAGAATGTAGTGCTCTTAATGGGAATATGTAAAAAATTCCTGAGGTGAAAAGTGTTGAAAAAAGTTTCAACATAGTGTGAAATTCTACAGTTTTTCTAGAGGATCAGCTCCCCAGAATGCTTACCAATCTCTGAAGCAAGCTAGGAAAGGAATAAATATGTTAGCACCTTAGTCTATTTTCAGTTATCATTTTTCCCGCTATGATGGTTTTTTCCCTATATACCTCTGCACAGATTGTTTAAAAAATCGCAACTGAATTAAGGGACAGCCTCATATGGGTGATGTTATTGTGGGTGTGTACTACAGCCCACCTGACCATGAGGAGGAAGTTGATGAGGCCTTCTACAAGTTTCTGAAAGTAACCTCACAGTCACAGGCCCTGGTTTTCCTGGGGGACTTCAACCACCCTGACATCAGCTGGGAAGACCATACAGCTAGGCATTCGCAATCCAGGAGGTTTCTACAGATCATCGATGATAACTTTCTGATGCAAGTGGTGGAGGAACCAACAAGGAAAGGTGCTTTGCTGGACCTTGTACTAACGAACAAAGAGAGACTGGTTGAGGACGTGAAGGTTGGAGGTAGCCTTGGCTACAGTAACCATGCAATGGTGAAATTCAGGATCCAGAGTGCAGGAAGCAGCCAGACAAGCAGGATCTAAACCTTGGACTTCAGGAAAGCTAACTTTGGCCTCTTCAAGGAGCTACTTTGAGGAATCCTGTGGGTCAGGGCTCTAGATGGCAGGGGGGTTCAAGAGTGCTGGTCGCTGCTTAAACACCACTTACTCCATGCTCAATATTGGTGCATCCCCCTGAGCAAGCAATCTAGAAAAGGAGACAGGAGACTGGTCAGCCTCAGCTCCATCCCGGGAAAAATGATGGAGCAACTCTTTCTGGATGTCATCTCTAAGCAAGTGGAGTAAAAGAAGGTTATCAGGAGTAGTCAACACGGATTCACTAAGAGGAAATCATACTTGACCAATCTGATAGCTTTCTATGATGGCATGACTGGCTGGGTAGAAGAGGGGAGAGCAGTGGGTGTTGTCTACCTCAACTTCAGTAAGGCTTTTGACACTGTCTCCCAGAACATCCTCCTAGGGAAGCTCAGGTAGTGTGGGCTAGATTAGTGGTCGGTGAGGTGGATTGAGAACTGGCTGAATGGCAGAACGCAGAGGGTTGTCATCAGCGGCTCTGAGTCTAGTTGGAGGCCAGTAACTAGTGGTGTCCCTCAGGGGTCAGTACTGGTCCCAGTCTTATTCAACTTATTTGTCAATGACTTGGATGAAGAGGTAGTGTACCCTCAGCAGGTTTGCTGATGACACCAAACTGGGAGGTGTGGTAGACACATTGGAAGGCTGTGCTGCCATTCAGCGAGACCTGGACAAACTGGAGAGATGGGCGCAGAGGAAAATGATGAAATTCCACAAGGACAAGTGCAGGGTCCTGCACCTGGGGAGGAACAACCCCATGCATCAGTACAGGCTTGGGGCAGACCTGCTGGAGAGCAGCTCTGTGGAGAGGGACCTGGATGTGCTGGTGGATAAGAATTTAACCATGAGCCAGCAGTGTGCCCTGGCTGCCAAGAAGGCCAATGGGATCCTGGGATGCATTAGGAGGAGTGTGACCAGCAGGTCAAGGGAGGTTCTCCTCCCCCTCTACTCTGCCCTAGTGAGGCCCCATCTGGAGTACTCTGTCCAGTTCTGGGCTCCTCACTTCAAGAAAGATGAGGAGCTACTGGAGAGAATGCAGCGGAGGGCTACAAGGATGGTGAGGGGACTGGAACATCTGTCCTAGGAGGAAAGGCTGAGGGAGCTGGGCTTGTTTAGCCTGAAGAAGAGAAGGCTGAGAGAGGATCTTATAAATGCCTACAAATATCTTAAGGGTGAGTGTCCAGAGGATGGGGCCAAGCTCTTTTCAGTGGTACCCAGCGACAGGACAAGGGGCAATGGGCATAAACTGAAGCATAGGAAGTTCCATCTGAACATGAGGAAGATCTTCTTCCCTCTGACGGTGACAGAGCACTGGAACAGGCTTCCCAGAGAGGTTGTGGAGTCTCCTTCTCTGGAGATATTCAAGACCTGCCTGGACGTGGCCCTGTGCAGCCTGCTGTAGGTGACCCTGCTTTGACAGTGGGGTTGGACTAGATGACCCACAGAGGTCCCTTCCAACCCCTAACATTCTCTGATTCTGTGATTCTGTAATGTTAGATCAGAAGCCATAATTATTAATCCTAGGGATCAGATTTCAAGTTTGTACCTCAGCTAGGGGCAAAGAACAGGGCTGATGTCTTCTGTTATTATCAAGTACTGTAACCATTTATCTTTCTGGTTTTTTTATTGTTGTTGTTTTTATTTAGTAGGTTGTAGGGGGTTTTTTTGGCACTGCACAGTCCTCTTAATTTGTAGATCTTGATCAGAGTTTGATTTTTGAACTAAGTTTTTATTTGAAGGGATTTTGCTACATAGGGCTATCTTTATTATTCCTTAGTGAGTGTTGGTATTTAGTAGAACATCTGTAGACTACAGTGGTTTTTGCTCCTATTTAGTAACTATCCTGGCATAGAGACTTGTAAGATCTTTAAGGAAGCTTGATCTCATTACATCAGCTAATCCACTAAAACGTTTAGTACGTTTTCTGTGCTGTTGTCAAACTCATTTAATATTTGTGGAGACTAACAATGAAGAAAATAATTTTTCAGTCTTTCCTTTACTGAAGAAGTTAACCAACGCTCATCGTCCATGCACCCCGATATCCCTTACAAGACTAGCTATCATGCCTGTTCTCTCTTTCATGTACTTTCTCATGAGTATTTTCAACTTTCTTATTCCAGAGACTCACTCATTACTGTTTCTTGCTTGCAATTGCCGTTTTAGCCCTCCAGACAACAAGTTCAAAGTAATGAGTTGGTAACTGTTGTTCTACAGCAATTAAACTCAAAATGGCCTTGGCACTTGCTCTGTATCTCTAAATAGAGAGAGTTTTGAAATTATAAAGGTACCCAGAGACAAGGACATTGGCCCATGTTTTGATAAATGTAAAACAAATAAAGAATTTATATTTTTTAAAGAAATGATAGGAACATTATTGTGATGTTCTTCTTCCAGGAATAAAACGATCCGTGCATCATATTCATGGTTTTTCAATTCTGAAAGGCACTCTTAATTCATTACTTTTCAAAGACTAGTTAGGCATTCTGTAGAGTTCAGAAAGAAACACAGGAAACTGTACTGTAGACAAGATTCATTATCTTAATGTTTCATAGCTCCTTTTTTAAAAAACTACTGTTATTCTTCATTACGTTTCATGTGTTTTCTTTGCACAGAAATCGATCCACTCCTGTGGATTTTGTCCAAATGCAAGTATAGGTCCACATCTGGCCTGACTCGCATGAGCAGCTTCCTGTTACACCGACAGCTCTGAAGACAAGCAGCCAGATCAGACTCAGAGCCAGGGACCCTGACCCAAGTACCTGACAATCTGAGTAAACAACTGGAAATGAAAGATGAGGCACAAGAATATGACAAAAAAGCAGTGAAGCTGAAAGCACGTGCTTGAGTTTGAATGGTTTAGTTTAAACTGTGTTTTTTCTTACTTAATTTCCTTCTTCTCTTTAACATCTTCATGGAAACTGATGTTTCACCACCTTTCGGATAAGTATGGTATAACTACTATTTAGGCATTATTTACCAGAAAGTTCTGTTTTTTGTGTCATATTGCATAGAATTAAAGGGTAAGGTCCCTGAAGGATGCATAAAGGCATAAAAGCATTCAACCACTTTGTGAAGAAATCATAGAGAAAAAGAACTCTGCAGTGTTGATCTAAAAAGAGAAAAAAGATTAAAAAAAAGGAAAAGATAAACACTGCACTTCTGATTTACCAGCTCTAGAAAACCCTAAGTCCATGAGCTGGTGATTCTCCATCCTTCATAGTATTTTCTTAAAAATAAATGTAGTACTGTGATGCTTTATCACATTCAAATATTTTTTCATTGATAGAAATCAATATTTATTCTTGCTGAACATGTACTAAATTTTGAAGTGCTTTATATTGGAGGATAAAAATCCTAAATGATGTCCTTACAATTTATACTTAAAGATAAAATCTGCTGGTATTTTCACAAAACAAATTAAGTTTTTGGTCAGCCCAAGTGGAAATATTTAACATAAAGCTTACCACAGCCTTAGTGAGATTAATGAGAATTATCCCAGTGACAATGCCGATGCTAGGATGCTATTCCATAAACTATTTATTTATATAGACTTATATGAAAAATGTAGTACTCCTATAAGGCAGTATTATTACTTTATCAATGTGACTGCTGTAATTCATAGGACACTTCTTTGTCCTGTTGCACGGAGTATGCGTATGTCAACATGGAACCAGGAAAGTCTTTAGTTTAAGGTAACTTTGACATTGCCAGAACAAGCCTTTCCAGTAAATACTGATGATACTGTTCAGAGCACAACTAGAAAACTGTCATCTAGTCTATGTGGATCGTAAACCTGAAGGTAATCTTCTAAGTCATCCTGCTGTAGTAGAATCTCTGAGTTCTCTAACATAGCACCAGAACAAGTAAAAGTGTTACACTGAAATTGCTTTTACTTTTGCGCTTTCTAATACTGAGTCCTTTTTCTGGAAATAATGGCACAATTTCAGTGTTGTTTAGTAACTAAGAGACACACTCCTATGTATATACACACAGACACAAAATCATATAGATATATACACATATATGAATTAAGTAAAAGGGCTTTGCCTTTAAGAAGAGATGAGTCAAAATGTTGAATAACTATCATTTTGCTTAGGTTAGAAGAAATATCTTTCTTCTTGTAACAAACTATGAAAACATAAAGATAGAATTCTTTGTTTTTTTCAGTCTACAAGGCCAAACTGTGCAGTGTATGAGACAACAGTCTCATTAAACTAACAAGATATGGCAATAACATTGAAGTGTGTTTCACAATGCATATGTATAAAAACAAAGAGCCAAGGTTACACCTACTGCCTTAATGTTGCAGTTTCCTGACTTCTAGGTGCTTAACTGTATAATCTTATTTTCTGTTAATGTGTTTTTAGACTAGATTATATTGCTTGTCTCTTTGCAGAAGATTCCACATGGTAATGACAAATATAAAGCAGGGGATGCTGGCTTATACTATGCACAACAACTCTGATGATACACTTTGTGCAGCACCTGTGCTGGTTATCCGTGAGCAGTAGGCAGTTTCTTTTTACAAGAAAGACAAAGGACTGTTTTCCATATCAATTCCAGTGTTGGCCATTTTGCTTTTTGCAGTGAAGGAACTCTTCTCTTACACCTTCAAACCAGAGTGTAGGAGATTTGTACACTCCAAGATAAGCAGTACTGCTGCAAGGATTTACTCCTAGTCTTGAAAGTCGTGCTCCGTAAAAAGCAAGTAAGTAAAAAGTTCTTTTGAAAGGATCTCTAATGTTGGATGAAAAGTGATATATTCACCCTACCAGGATGAAACATACAGATGGGAAATAAGGGCCAATTTGCAAATACTGTGTTTCTCTGATCAGTAATTGTTCACAGAGAAATCTAGTTAACTCGACTAGAAGGATCAGTAGAAACCATTACTCAGTAGCAGAAATTGGAGATTTGCGTTCCAGATCTGTGCTTGCAAATGCTGTCAATAAGCTTTGAGACTATAAACTTGAGGTTTTCATCATTTTACAGTTCTGTCAAATCCTGCTTTCCTTATGAAGTTTGTGGTTAACTCCACTTGACAAAGGCCTAATTCACAGTATTCTTTTTTACCCTTAGGCTTTTTTTCCCACTGTTGATGCAAAAAAGGACTTAGACAAACTGCCACATTTGTTACTGTAAATTCCTCACACTCCTGCACACATGAACACTGGCAAGTGCACAGTAAAAGAAACACTTTGAAAAAGAAATACAACTATTTTGTCTTCACAAACAAAAAAAAAGCCTGCAGAATTAGCATATTTTGAAGTTTCTTTGACTTTGCTTTCCATTAATAACGTCTTAACAAATAAATATACAAATATTTTCCCCCTGTGTGAACAAAGCATAAACCCTTCAGCATGAGATTAACTTCATTGTCTTGAAAGCCCTTACACTTCAGATGAGCCATTCATGTATTTAACGGGAAGGCAATGCTTCAGTTGCCTTCACAGAATGGGGTCTGAATAAAGGTCGCTCAGGGTGTGCTCAGACTCTGTAGCTGTGATGATTTAACAACATATAGCCAACAAAAAGGGCTTTTCCTCTAATATTTGTTTCTTCTGCTCCTGTCCGTATACTTTGTGCCAATAGATATCTCAACTCATTAAACTCGCAAAAAATATTTTATTTATTTTTTTTTTTTTTGCAGTTAATTTTGTTCCAGATTAATGAACAGAATCAGCTCACCATGAAGCTGGCCAAGCACAAAAGCCACAGCAAATAAGAAGGAAAATAGAAGAAAGTATGGGAGAAGGGAGAAGAAAAGGTGACCTTCCCTTCTGGTGAGCAATTACATTGACTCAATTGTGTTATCTACAGCCACCCTCAGATAAAATAATATACAATTAGTGGAAATGAGAGGTAATAATAGAGAAAAATTACTTGCATCTCATTTTATTCCTAAATAAGTGTTTAGTGAATCCAGAAATCTCTTTAAAACAAGTTAACATCATGAAATTACCAATTTAAAATAGATGTTCCCATCTCTTCTCTGGGACTAACAGCTGTATTTTCACATACTCTGGCTTTTTTTTTTTTTTTTTCCCAAAGCTTATGCTGACTTTTTGATACAGAAAGGAAAACTAAGTTCTGAATCACCTGTTGCACAAATAAGCAAGAATAAAGTTCCAGGTGAGCTTTGTTCTTGACATTTTTTTTCCCAAAACCAGTGAAGGACTTAATTACGTGTATCTCTTTAAGACTGGTAACTATCTTCTGGTCTATGGACTTTATTGCATCCTTTAAAATACACCTGGGGCTAAGTAATCTGCTAGACTGGCAACAAGTGTTTCATGACTCATGTATCAGAATGAACAACACTAATGAATGAAAACTTACTCTTGACTTAATAACTTTTGAAAGCGCTCTTTGAATTTCAAAATCTGTTTTGAAAGAAAGGGCATAAAAAACATGGCATCATATTATTGCCATTTTTTTTCACCTTTAATGAAACGTCTTCTTTCATGTTAAACCCTTGGGCAGTAAACAAAAAACAGAAATCATTTAGCTTTTCTGTGCTTTATTAGTTTTCATTTAACACTAGTCCTAATAGGATTCATTAAGCAGTTCCTGAAAGACTTTACCTCTCAGAATGACTAGAGCAAAAAACTGCAGAGTGCTGGTCAGATGGCCACAAATACTTCAGACAAATGGTATGCGGAACATTGTGTTTCTTGAAAAGTCAGATAGTACAAGATCATAGTATTCATTTTAACACTGGATTACTAGTTGATAAGTCTTGGGATACTCTGGTGACATTTTCCTCTCCCTTCCAGTACTCGGCAAAACACAGTGATATCTAGTATGTGCTCAGTAATTTAAAAAACCTCAGAAATTCTTAGTTGCTTTTCATTCAGTGATAAGTGTTTTAGTAGCTTTTTAATATAATCTTCAGTTCTCTTTTCTTCTAGGAGACCAAGCAGATGAATATTATTACATCTGGAAATAGTGTCAAGATGCTATAACTTTTCATGACAAAAGGCCACCGCAGTTATCATTTTTCTGCAGAAAGACTTCAATTTACTAAATGTTCTCCTTATGAACCTTAACTCTTCTCAGTCATCTGACTTGGCTTAGATATCTGCTTTTCTGAAAGAAATCTGGTAGAATATAATTTATCCTTATAAAATAAAGAAATAAAAACAATAAATATTTTGTTTAAAAAAGATAAGCTTAAATTAACCATTCATGCAATAAATCTGTGTTTCTTCAAATCCTGATTTTTGACAAAGGCCTAGTAAACTCTGGTGTGTTTTCCACTTCTAACGAGCTGAATTAGTGTTTGTTATTTTAAGAAGGCATGATTTCTGTTTACTGCACAGGTCTTTTTAGTACTGATACAAGATGAGTACTCCTTTTGCAGCTGGAAGAATGCCATTTCTCTACCTTCTTTTTTGTTACTGTTCTTTCTGCTGCACACTAGCTTTAGATGAACAAGAAAAACAGTAGCTCCATTTCTACATTGATGCTGTCTGCCTTTATTCTCATTTCAGAAACAAGGATACGTGTATTTCAAATTTGTTAAATAAAATTATTTTCAAAATTCTTTTAAAAGTCCTATTTTAAACAGTATTAGGCTTGAAGGTAATGATGATGATTATGGTATCCACCAGACGGAAAACCATGTCCTCCGCACTCACCAGAATGCATGTGGCCACCCAGACAGAGCTCCCACAAAACAATGCAGCCATCCAGGTCTCAGGCTTCAGAGAGTGCCAGAGCCTTTCATTGGTAACAGATGGCAGTAGTGAGAAGAGCTGTATGAGGTGTGACCAGGTGGACGATCTGCTCAGCCTGGTGGCAGAACTATGACAGGAAGTAGAAAGGTTAAGGACCATCATGGAGTCTGAGAAAGAGTGTTTTGGTTTCGGCTGCCGCCGGCAACAAAAGCACCACGCGGCCGCCCCTCCCCCTGCCGGCGTGCGGAGGAGAATGAAAAGAAAGAGGCAGAAACTGGTGG
>Ga0065711_1041420_pt1 | contig 16167 bp, 10 predicted proteins | sample Hoacrofraction12_FD_59098 | JGI IMG/M metagenome (GOLD analysis project Ga0065711, IMG submission 59098) | Hoatzin crop microbial communities from Cojedes, Venezuela - Epithelial fraction 12 v2 (version 2) | ecosystem: Host-associated > Birds > Digestive system > Esophagus > Crop | place...
GGGGGGGGGGGGGGGGGGCAGGCTATGGGCAGGAGAAGTTCCAAAAGTTTGTCTGCAAGGTTACAGTGCAGACCTCCCCAGCCTGCCACAGACACCAACTCATCAGTTAGTACTGGAAAATTTTCTTTCAAGTTTTGCTGACACATGCAGTCTAACTGCTTGGGTCTGCCGACATGCAGAGAGCTCCCTTAGTCATAGCAGACCTGAGCACAATTCATCTCCCAGGTCAGATAGCTGAAGAGTTCAATGATATCGCGGCTGAAGTTTCACTGCCTTGGTCAGGTTTTGCTTTTTCCATGCTCTATTGTTTTAGTTTTCCGTGCTGATCGAGGGTTGTGAATGCCAAATTCCTCATTAAAGTTAAATCATTCTTCCTGGGTCTAGATTTTTACACAAGCTCCAAACTGTCCTTTCGGCAAGGTCAGGCCAGGTTTTCCAAAAGGCTCAGTTTAAACAAGAAGCAGATGGCCAAATACCCTCCAGGCTTTGGAAATTAAATAAACTGGCTTCAGAGTCAGTTACCATTTTCAGATACAGTCTCCCATCCACTGAAGTGCTTTGGCTTAACAGGAGCAGAACACAAAGAAAATGAATCTCTGCTAATACACTTTGTGACAGTTTGTCTAATAAATTCGTGATTTAGTAACAGGATCCATTATTGCTGCAAATGGCAGATTGGGCTCTTTGAGAGAGTAATTACAGATAAGAACAGGTCGTGAAGCTGCAGATAAAAAGGAAGGGGCTAGTAGTAGCTGCAGGAGCAGATTGGTACAGCAGGTTATTAGTCTGTCAGCAGGACAGGAACAGTATTTTACCAATGGTTCTCCATTCTTCAGTAAAAAAATGGTGTGTGTTAGAACAGCCAGGTTTTCAGTACTACTCAACTTTGTGATCTAGTTCCCGTAACAGCTACAGGAAACACACATACATAGCTGCGCACTCCTATGTTGTCACAGCTGTAGTCCCATAATTAGGGAGTTCAGTTTTCAGGGAAAGGAAAGAGGCAGTAGTGGTTTCAAAACTAGAATTTAACCACAAGAACCAGCACTGCCACCAGATCTCACAAGCTAAGCAGGGGTAGATCAGCACATGGAAAAAGAGATGACCAAAGCAGAACTACGTGATTAAGGACAACATTGTCACATTACACTGCAGCCTTTTCCATGACCACAGCGGACCAGGAAAGGTTTTGGAGAGTTTCCCATTTCTTGGTGTGGACAGTACAGTCTTGGTTTGTCTGGTAGCTAGAGGGCCAGGACAAACAGGAGGCTGTTAGTATCCAATACATTCATTGTAACTAGGCCCTGTGACAATCAAACACCAAACTCATTAGACTTGTTACATAATTCCTACCATCTGCTCAGAGACTGCAAGACAGTCAGACCCTCTTCTAAGAAGTTTGTACACAGCAATAGTAGAGGAAAGTGTTTCTAATGAGTCATGTCCAGAGAAAACAAAGAGCCTTTGAGTTCAATCATTCTACTCTTCTGCTTTACTGCAAGGGAATTTCACAGTTTCACTACATCTGCCTCAGCCACCAGCTGTTAATAAAAAGCTGATATTAACCCAATAAATATTCATTTATAACAAACTCTGCAACAGTCAACTAGTTACTTTCATTATTACCAAACAAATGCATTTGGGGTCCACAGGACTGAATAGGAGAGAGCTTGATGAAGCTAAAAGCTGTGGAGTAGCACAAACCAGACTCCCTGCTAACACCCTCGGAGCTCTGCACATGCATGCATGGAAGAGGTGGCTAGCTCTGCAGCTGTAGGCTGCAGCCTACGGAGTGAAAGAAAGAACCCCAAGTAGTATAATTCAGCTTTTTTATGAAGTTATTCAGAAAAACTTATTATATGCCCAAAACACTCTACAAGTAAGGTGGGAGTGTTTTTTACTGTCCACAGTGATGGGGCCAAAGACCAGAGGGTTTTTTTTCAGACCATGGCTGCTAAGCTGGAACCTACCAGCATAGAAAACCAGGAAATAGGCTAAGCATCAGCAGATTTTTAGTCTCCATGTAGGCAAGCACTGAAGCACCAAAATATTTGTGGTTGCTTGTGCCTACAGAAAAGCAGCATGCTTAAGGAAGAGCTGCAGAGCCAGCTGGGAAGAAAAATAAAATAATCAAAATCAAATGAGGTCATTTATGTGTGAATTATTTCAATAAGTGAAGTGGGACAGGAGAGTGCCCAATCTGTTTTCATTGGATGAAGGAAACAAACTTTTGCTAGAGGAAAAAGAAAATTAAACTTATTTAGAGAAATGCATTTTTGAAAAGTATAGTCATTTCTGGCTTGTACCTAAACCTCAGTTTACAGGAGGCAATAGAGAGACAATAAGAAAGAGTCCTGTTGTTATATTTTACCTATGACCCACCAGTGATCACTAACAGAATAAGATACTGGGCTAAAGGGACCTCTGGGTAGATGATTTTATGTTCACGATTTTCTTCACAAGCTGCCCTGAAGCTTTTGGAGTGGAGACACCCAGGTTTCCACATTTAGTTGCAAACTTCAGACTTAAATCAACTCAGAAACTACGAACTATGCCACCCTGTTTCTTATTAGGATGTTACTTCTGGATGCACCAAGGAGATTTTAGAGAAGCCTGAAAATTCTTCAGACGGGATTTGTTATTTATGTAGATGGGGCATGAACAACTTCTTTTCATTCACTTTTGGTATTTGTTATTAGTACTTATACGCTAGTGAACCAGTCATTTACCAATCTCTAACAAACAAGCCCCTCAGCCCTGCCTTCTATGAAGAGTTATTTCCAAAGTCTTTAAGCACCTTAGGTTTAAGTGGTCTTATTTAAACATCTTTCTCATTGCTTCTAACACTAAAAAAATTAGATTAAATGTGAAGAGTTGAATTTACTAAAATAGCAGGTGAGAATACAGGCACTGTTGAAATGATAATTCCATAAAGAAAAATGAAAATGCTTTTTTATATTTACCCTTGACATTTCTCGGCCATGTTTAATGTTCTAGCTGGAACTGGAAAAGGGTTTTTCTTCCTGTTTAGTAAACCACTTTCCTCAAGTTGCTCATTACATGACATATATAGCTTTTATTAATGGTCTTAAATGTTGCAAGGTAATGGGGTTTAAGAAAAGCAGTCTTCCACATTTTACCAGATAGGCATTGCACATGAGGCACTGAATTCTCACCATGCATGGCGTTCTTTACACTCATATAAGTGTTTTCAGGCATTCGTGTATCAGTTAAATCAAAGGCCTTGAAACCATATCGGTTTCAGCAGCTCCACATGCCTGGTGAGCAGAAAATGCAAGCAGGGCATTCTAGACAGGCCAGCTGGTAAGAGTTTTCTTGCTTACAAAGAGCAGACAAGCAACTCAGTTGTGATCTGACTGAGGTTAACATCAAGACCCAAAAGGAGTTGAACAGTGATTAGATTTCCTGTTCCCTTCCTTGTATTTAGACTATTTAAATGTCAGTTTAGCACTTATAAAAGGGATCTGAGTAGCACTCCTGAAGCAGTTCTTTAAGTGGGGATTAGTTTCAAAATTCATAACAGCCCTCAGATTCAGAGACTGTCAACTCCCACCCATCAGTCATTTTTCCTGTTAAGACCTAGCACCTTAAGGGAAAGGAGTTCCCAGCTTTCCATGACCACCTAATGCTTCTGAGACTTTGCTGTGGCATCTGTTCATTGAAATCTCTGGTAGTCAGGTGCGGAGCACTTCGCAATGATACCAAGTTACTCACTATCCTCTCCCATGAGCCAGCAGTGTGCCCGTGTTCCCAAAAGACCAATGGTATCCTGGGGTGGATTAAGAAGAGTGTGGCCAGCAGGTCGAGGGAGGTTCTCCTCCCCCTCTACTCTGCCCTAGTGAGGCCCCATCTGGAGTACTCTGTCCAGTTCTGGACTCCCCAGTTCAAGAAAGATGAGAAACTACTGGAGTGAGTCCAAAGGAGGGCTATGAAGATGATTAGGGGACTGGAGCATCTCTCCTATGAAGAAAGACTGAGGGAGCTGGGCTTGTTTAGCCTGGAGAAGGCTGAGAGGGGATCTTGTAAATGCTTATAAATATCTTAAGGATGGGTGTCAAGAGGATGGGGCCAGACTCTTTTCAGTGGGGCCCAGAGACAGGACAAGGGGCAACGGGCACAAACTAAAGCAGAGGAAGTTCCATCTGAACATGAGGAAGAACTTCTTCACTCTGAGGGTGCCGGAGCACTGGAACAGGCTGCCCAGAGGGTTTGTGGCATCCCCTTCTCTGGAGATATTCAAAACCCACCTGGACACAGTTCTTTGCAGCCTGCTCTGGGTGACCCTGCTTTGGCAGGGAGGTTGGATTAGATGATCCCCAAAGGTCCCTTCCAACCCCTGACATTCTGTGATTCTGTGATTCTCTCCAGTTTGGCAGGGCAGAGCTATAGTAAGCAGATGGTATGCAGGCAAATGCCTGAACAGCCAAAGGAGAATACTGCAACACTACCCCACAAAAGTTGTCTTAGAATAAATGGTACAGTAGCATTTCCGAGTGACCCTGCACTGATCACAATGATGGGATGCAAAAGGTTTGAGCAATTTTATGCAGTTGCTGACACTGTTCTGCATGGAGGTTTGTATTTATTAGGAATTCTAGGAAGACATGACCCTGAGATGCTTTACTGCAGATGATAAGGCAGCTGGTTCCACCTCTGCTCAGTCAAATACCCTCTGCTGAATGCAAAACAGTTAGTCATTGAGCTTATGAAACTGCCACTATCTAGAAACCTCCAAAATCAAGTTTTAATACTCGGAGCCCCATACAGAATTCTGAGCCACTTAAGATTTTAATTTAATTTGGCAGCTTAGAGTATATTTAAAAATGTGAAGATGCAACAAGGATTGGGCCTGCTGAGTTGATCATTTGCAGAGCTGGGTCTGTGTACTCTCTGCACTGTGTAGCTGGTGTTCCTCTCCAGCAAGCAGAGAGGGACAGGCTGTCCAAGAGTACCTTATTATGACCATATCACTATTTTGTGCAAATTCATGATTCACTGTGTGTCTATGGGGAAGAACGAAAGCAAATTCTTAATACCTTTATTTGCAGAACAGGCATAAACAGAGACAAAAGGATTTGCCAGAGGCCATAAGGGCAACAGCAGAAGCCATTTTAGGACCCATATAAGAATTCTCTTCTACAGTATCCGAAATAAGTGTATTAAATAATCTGACAAATATTTCAGTATCAGCTATTTATTCGTGTCAGGAACTGTGTCACTTTGTGTGATTGCAAACTTCAGGCAAACAAAGGAACATGTAATAATCAAATCTTTAAAAGATTAGAACCTTACACTTTAGAAATTAATCATTTCTAAAACAAAGGCAAATGAGGAAGAAGGGGAAGGTCATGAAAAGCTCCCTGATAGACCAAAATCTTTTCCCACAAACAAAATGCTTGGACATTGTGCAAACATACGTACAGAAAGATTTGTTTGATTTCTTACCCTCTAAATCTGTTCCCCCCACCCCACTGAGGAGAGCATGGAAAATTAACTTGCCTCAAAAAAAATAAGCACAGCAAGTTGGCATTTATCAGTTCCATACATTGGGAATGTCTGTTTGTGACAGCGTTTTTCATTAGCAATATAAAAATATTATTGCAACTCCTGTACAGAGCTGAAGGGTGACAGTCAGCATGACAGATTCCAATACATTTCCAAGAGAATCCCGGAGTGTGATTACCAGCAATTTCTTACCTGACAAGATAGCAAATTGCCTGTGGAGCTGCTCTATTATATCCACTGCAACCAGCGGCCGTATCTCCTGCTGCATGATTTCATCTGTGCAAGGGAAAACAGAAATCTTCAATGAGTTAATAAAACCTTAATGACAATTTTTACATCCTTCAAGAACCCAGTGAAACAAAGATGACACTCAAAGGAGAGAGCCTGGCTTGACTAGCGATTCAGATGTTCTATGACTGTCACAAAGAAGCTTATGATATTTACAAAATGTCATCTTCAGCCTACTTACTTTATCTATCGCTTCGTGATTGCAGAGAGAGCTTTTCACAAACCAGCTTCAGTAGATTTTCCAGAGCTTGTCACAGGTTTGCTCAAGTTGACAGCCTGCTCCATGCTACTTCATGTTCCCTATTCAGCCACTGCATTTGTCTTCCCACATAAAGCAGCTTTTCACTCTTTGAAACAGTGAAGTCTATCTCACATACAGTGCCATGTTCCACCCTGAACTCCCTGGTCTTGGCTTGAGGACTTTGTGTAACCAACCAATCCAGAACAGTTTCCTTTGTTGATGCTTTTTCCGCTACAAGCAAATACACAGTAAAAGGAGGAAATAACGGGCTGTGAGGTTTTCTTCTCAGGAAAACATGCCTATTCTTTTGAAGTAAACACTGAAAAGTTAAAAAATAATTTGGCAAGCAGCTGAGGAAAAACCACCACAATTTTTGTGTGATTTATTCAGTGACCAGCAACCATAATCTCACATTTGATCTTTTTCTGTAACAGGTGTACCCAATTCTTCCCCCCACTCTTCACCCCAGTCTACACCAGCAACATTTACTGGTGAGTACCTGCCAGTGCAACTGGCAGGATCCAGGTTTACGTTACAATAGCACCTATTATAATTAGGCCCTTAGCCACTGTACAGCTACAGAACAACCACCAGTCTTGACTTTGTACAGCTCACCTCTAACTGCCCAGACAACTGATGGAAGGAAGGAAGCTGGGTCCAGACAGACCACAGACCAGACTAAAGGCAGGTGGTTGCTCTGTTTAAGCACCAAAATCTTCGCTGATGTCAGTACAATGCAGGCACTGAAATACTTCAGTGCACCTAGTTTTAAACAAACTGTCCAGAAAGAGAGAGGGAGGTCAGAAAGGTTAGAACTTAGCTTCTTTCTTCTGTGTCCTAGTCTGCTGCCCAAAATACCATCTCTGTCTTGTTTTCAGATATTCGCTCTGATCCTTTCCAGAGCTAGGGATTCTAGGTTTTAAATTACACAATGTCACTTGGAAACTTTTCATTCCCTAATTCCTCAGGCTCAATTGACTTTCAGACACTTCACTAATGCCTTGAGACAAAGTAACGGAAGAGCATGTGTCATTGCCCTCTCCTAGACAAACAGTGACACACTATGGAAAAAAGTTGCATAGATTTTGGCTCACGCACAAAACAAGGCAATGATTCCAAGCAACTGAAAAAAAAAAAAATCTCAAGTGGGCTGATTCTGCAAATCCTCCCTTTGAACTAAAAAAGGGGAAAGTCAAACTAGAATGAGTGATGGTTTTTATGTGGGACCTTCATTTCCATCCTGTTTATGCAGCCCACTATCAGCTTCTCAGACTCTTGACATGACAGGTGGCTAAAAGCAACCAGGAGGACAGACTAATGAATCACAGCCAAAGAGTTTGGATTCAGCGTGTTCATAGAACTCAGTGTAATTTCAGTCTACTGCTATGGTCATGTATTTACACTGTTGCACAGAGTTAGCAGAGCTAAGGCTTAGCCTTGGACACAGACTACTTAATCTTTACTTTGAGCAGAGATCTACTGCTCCGAGTAACCACGCTGGGCATCTGCAGACCACTCAGCCATGCAGTTACAGCCCAAGAGCCCTGCATCTCAGTGTGTGAGCTATGCTCACTTATTTGAATGTGTGGTTCCTAGTCACCAAATGTATTTTATACTACCTTCCTCATCACCTAAATGGAGCACAAGAGTTGTCCAAGATCTGACTGTGTCAGGTACAGCGTGTATGCATAAGAGATCAGTATGACTCTAGATGTCCTGAACTGGTAGGGGCTGCAGGTAGGGAAGAGAGCAATTTGTTTCAAAAAGCATAGTGGGACAACTCAGATTTGTGCCTTATTCTCTCAGTCAAAACCTGAATATGCAGTAGAGATCACAACACATCAGAAGGTAGATCCAGCCTTTGCAGGAAAATCACCATATCCTCTCCCCAGCCCAAGGCACCAGAACAGCAACAATGAAAGGTACATCCCAACGCAGCTTCGCAACAGCATCTTACACACAGACTCATGACTTGGCCAGAGATGTCTGTGTCAAAATCAAGAGAGTTTGCCTTTGCTTGGGATGGCAAGAAATATTATAAAGCCCTGTTGCTCTCAGCTGACTGACACAGCTTGTCCAAGTAAGATAAGGGATCCTGGTCATTCTGCCAGGTACAAATACATTCTAACACCAGCTGAGTGTTTGCTTTTCTTTCCAGACTTCACAGAGCAGGAATGAAGAGTGGTATCTGCCTCACCTGCTCTGATGTATTACACTACTTCATAGCAGCCACAGTGCAGTGATTGTCTGGACCAGCCCATCACACCCTCTTGCCTCCAGCCTTGATCACTGCAGCATAACTGCTAAAAGCAATGCACACCTACCTGTAGAAGTGTGTTGTGCTACACAGAGTGCCAGTAGTGGATGACCTTCCAGTGCATCACTGACGTTGTTCTGTAAGCTGCCTGGGGAAAACAGACTCATGTCCTTTCTCTCACCATGACCCTCATGACTATATTTCACAAGGCTTCTATAACTAACAGGCCAAAGGGACCAAAGACTGCACAAGGCCAGTACAGGGCTGGTCTCTTCCACTTAAGCAGCATATGCTCTTCTCTGTGCTGTATTTGTTCTGCAAGTGCTGAAACAGAATCATTCTCCAGGAGTGGTACAGCCATTAGGACCTTTTCATCAGCAGGACACTCACTTGCAATTGATTTTGAAGTAGGACAAAAGCCTGCAAATTTCTAGACAGAGCAGCAGAAAGTCTAGAACAGTAACATTGTTCCGAATCTCTGTGTCTGTAGGCACCACAGACTGGAGATAACTTGGTGTTTATGGTCTGTGGGAATCCATTGAAATGGATAGTCAAGCTAAGCTCAGTACATCATCTTCGGCAAATTGTATTCAGTTTCTCAAAGGAAAGCCCACTGAACAGCTAGGGACAGAGAACGGATTTCCATTCTATGCCTTTACAAATATAGTTAGCAATCCAATTTGCTGGGCTTTGCTTTCAATACAGCACGTGGTCACTTAGAGACTGAATGATGGAACAGCCTCCTGATCTCCCCACAGGTATCCTATGATCCTACCTGACATTATTCAAGGCAGCTGTGTATCATTCTGCAGCAGTAATCTCACCCCTCCTCCACAGCTTTTTTTGTGCATAGGAAGGACATGTGAATTGGCACAGCATCACCTGTCTTGCACATCTGTCACAGACAAAGCATGGAAGTGAGATGACCCGCAAGGTAGTTCACAGCCTGCCTCCCCGAGCCCACCTAAAGTGAGTTCTATGCAGATTCATTATGTACATGGCGGCAGCACAGAGATCCCAGCCAACAGACACGTGGTGCTCCAGGTTTTGAGGAAACTCAGAGGGGCATGTATACATTCCCAAAGTAAGCAAAATAACAGTAACCCACTAATTTTTTCCTTTTTTACTCTGCCTTTTCCCCCATGCGTGGCCAGAATGGGATCTGTGGGGGAAACGGCAGAGTGAAAAAGGAAAGGCAAAACAAAATAATTTTGAATGTACAAGGTTGGTTATTAGAAAGCAGAGAACACCAGAAGCCTGTTTTCTCTGTTAGTTGCTTAAGGACAGCATGTTGATAGCCCTGTTTAGAGTCAGATAAATAGTACACCCAAGGAACCAGCAACAAAAAGGTTCTGTAATCTATGAATACAATTCTCAGCAGGTACTGACAAATGCCTCCAGACCGTTGGTCAAAGACTTCTAGCATCCTTCAGACAGTCTACTTGAAGTGTTTTTGAATCACCATACTGGGAATAGATACACCCTTTTAAAACCACAGGTTGGCAGCAAGATGGAGGCAGAAGAGAAAAAAATGGGTATTTAGAGGTGACTATAGTTGAATCAAAAAAATGGCAAAAAAAATCCCAACCCAGAAGTAGGAAAAAAACCAAAATAATAATTAAAACAGAGCTTGGACTCTCAGAACCAAGAAACCTTGGAGCATCCATAGAAGAAAATACTGTTGATTTCAGCATCCAGAAGATGCAAAGGTATTGTGACAATGGTGCAGTCCCACAGGTAGATAGGTGCACTCTGGTTTGGGTGACCGGGCCTGAGCTTATGCCAAACAGTTGCAAAAATGGAGCAAAGGTTTCTACAGTGGAATGAGACAATCACAAGGAGGCTCAGCAGACATGGAGAATGAACTAGAAATGTGCCACCATCTCTAGCCTTTCGGAGGCTTGCTCATCCCTCCAGAGTAACAAACTTGCCAGTGCAATAGCTTGCTTTTCATGTTTGCCAGTATGAAGGCATCATTAGTATCAACCAGTTTTGAGCAAAACCAAAATTTCCCCCCTCCCACCCTTCATATATCTGCTTTATTAGCTTTCTGTAAAAATAGCTTGATTTCTGGTTTCTAAAGGTCCTTTTTCTCCCAAAAGAATTTTGTGGTGTCAGGGTAAGATGAAGTAATAGAAACAAGAACTGCAGAGTGCCAGTTAGGTCTCAGCAAATCCCCTGCCTGGGCAAGACTCTCTCCAGTACGCCGCATGGGATTTGCTGTAAAACCCACACTCAGCAGGAGACTTTCAGAGGATGAGAAAGGTGATATAAAATATATTTGGTGACTAGGAATCACATGTTCAAGTAAGTGAGCATAGCTGACACACTGACATGCACGTAAAAGAAATTGTAGCAAAAGAAACTAGCAAGAGAATGAGAAGATCTGAGGAAACAAGGGAAGGTGCCTCATGAGCCCAAATGGCAAATCAGATCACGTGGCTACGAAATGCCAGTAGCTGCAGCCAACAGCACACAAAGTAACATTTGCCCTCTTGCATCTTCCTCTAGGACAGTGCTTAAGGGTAGTTACTCTCCAATACTTATGAAATCGTAACATCATCATAGCACAGAGCTTGCAATAGAAGTCCCAGTCCTTGGAAATGTGATTACCTGGGGCTAGAGGAAGTTTTTAATCTTTTACTAAAAGAAAAGCTTGAAAAAATTCTTAAAAGCAAACCAGAAGACATAGGTCTGGGTTTGTTGTAAAGCCAAGACATTTTGCCTATCATTAGTGAGCATTAATCCCTTCATATCTTCCACTGACGTTACCCCAGGAGGCTCTGTAGCCTGCCTGGCCTGTGTACTGCCAGCCACAAGCCCCCAGGGAGGGGTGTTCAGCCTCCTGGGCAGAAGCAATGTATCATTTTCCTGTGGGACAAATTCCCCAGCTGAGAAAACCCTGCTTTAGGCTGGCATGAGCTGATATTGAACTAACAGCTGCACATTCACAGACTACTTCAGAAAAAAAACAAAACAAAACTTATTGATGATAGACATGTTTTAAATCACTACAAATGACCCAAAAGTCAATGGGCAGGCTTTAGGTTTTAGCTGCAGGAGCTTGACCACAACTGTCTTCCTTCATTGCACCTTGCTAATGTCTGCAGAAGAGACTGGACAAGCCATGGTCACTTCAGAGGAGTCCTGTGTTCTGATAGAAGGAAAAAAGCAAAAAAAACTGTATAGCCATGTCACTAAAGATCACATCAAAACATACACCAGCCAAGTGGCTGGAACAACTTGGCAGTCTTAACTCAGGCATTTTCTGGCTTCTGTGTAATAATTCTTGTGGTCTTAACTGGTTTGTTTTGTTTTGTTTTTTTAACTGAAGAGGCAGTTACACATAGCTTCTCAACTTTAAAAAAGAAAAAAGCTTAATTGATCAAACAGTATTATGTGAAACAATGCCAATCCCCTACATAGGTCACCAAAGTCAAATCTTTACACATACCATGTAGTTCTTCATTTCTTGAGCTAATTGAATTTGCCAGGACAATTAAAATGTGAATAAGGATGTGATACGAGGGGGAAAAAATGAAACAAGTCTGTTTATCTACTCTTGGTTCTCCTCTTAAACTGCTATAAATTTAATTCTTAGCAGAGACTGTTCAAACTTTTACCTGCAAGACCAGTTTCACTGCAGAAGAATTAGACCTTAAAGTTTTGCTTCCCAAGCTTTTCTACCAAGGAGAAGAAAGAGAAAAGCAATTACTATAGCCATCTGTCTGACACAGCTTCTCCTCCCTCTCAGACCTCTAGGGAGGCTAGCTGCAACTGTGCTGTCTAATCTTTAAGGGGAAAGCCGTTCGGTTACGCTTCATAATTCCTCATTTAAAAATGAAACATGCTTGGGTTTTCCCCCACACACACTTGCCTATTTTATTTCTCACCACAGCTGTATGTATTCCCACAGCAGGTCTGGAGCACAGCCCACAGAGTGCCGCCTCCAGGGCTACGCCAGCAGCACTGATTAAAAGCTACAATGACTATCATCTTGTTTCCTCCTCTCTTCTCTGAGCAGAGATAAACTAGTTTACATGCTAATAGCAACTAACGGTTTCCAACAGTGTTGGAAAGATGACCTGCTGGAGTGAAAGACTGGACTGCGCCAAGCAGATTGACACAGCAGTGCCTAAAGACAACCAAAGGCAACCAGCCACAACGGGACACTAGGGTTTCTTTGTTTTTTAGTGACTGAATGCTACAACTGCCTGGCCTTCTGTTGACTAGTGGAGGAGGTTGCTTCAATTCCCCATTTGAGGTCACTAATCTTGGAATAATGGGTTATATTCATTTCTTCTTAATGACAGCCTAATATATAATTCACAGGGAAGGAAGACAGCTGGGAGTGAAATAAAAATCTTTGATAAACTCAAGGAGTACATCCATCTACTTGTCTGTGCAAACTCAGTCAAAAATTACCCTCACAGCATTCAAATCAAAATTGTGGATTTGGGGGAAAAATCAGATTGCTGACAGGATAGAAAAAAAAAGAGTCAGACAGGGTTAAGCAGAGGGCCAGAATTTTCATTTTAAGAGCATGAAAGGATACCTAATGTTATGTGTTCTTATTCTTCCTCAAAAGTACCAAAAGGCAACACACATCCAGAGCTCAAAAGTTGCAAAGTACCTACAGTTCAAATATTCTCCCCAGTCCTGTGTCTGCTGGCCATGAACAACAGTTAGCTATGAGTCAAGCAGAGCTAAATCAGATTTCAAGGATTAAACACACTAAGGAGACAGATTGGCATGTCTTCACTGATAAGGTTTAAGCAGGCTAAAGGACTGAAAAATCTTCTGCCCCACCAGAAGTCCCAATGCAAACCCTTAAGCAAAACATTGCCCTTCCTGATGGCCAAAAAGAACTTCAAAGTTATTACGCCAGAGAAAGAAGCTCTTGGTTTGGGTTTCTTTTTTTTTTTTTTAATTCTATTTATTTTTATTCTTCACCATTTGTGCCCTTTGTTTACTCTTTCGGCCTAGACAGAGAAACAGCAAGATCAGTTACTGACATAAGCTCGCGTTGCTACAGTTTGTTTGCTTTAAGAAGCACTAAAAATCCAGCTATAACCAGAAAGAAAATCCCATCCTTTCTCTTGTTCTTCTGCACATTCCCATCACATCTTTTTTTGCTAGCCCATGCTGAGTCAACTGAAAACTAAGCCAGGAAAAAAGTTATTGTAAACAAGTGAAGCGATGTTTTCTTAGTGGATTGTCTCTTACCTGGCTTAGTTGTCTGCAAAAGAGCATGAAGGGTACAAGCGCTAGTAAGGTGTGGGGTGGGACATGGCAAGGCCAGGACTACCTCTTCCAGCAGAGAATCACAGTTAGATCAGCTTAGAGAAAAAGCCAAAATGCAGCATAGTGACTGGTGTCATATTTTCCTTCAGATCATTTGTTAACCAAGCACAACTGTAACACCTGTGCTTAAATAAAACATCTTTGTTTAAATGCAATTTCTGTTCTCATTAAAACAAAGCTTTCTTACAAAATCTGCTAACTAACTTCCAAAGACAGAAGATTCTTCTAAAATATTTAAGTAACTCTGGTTCCTGTTTGGAGGTATCCCTTACAGTTTTCTTTTTTTAACTGTGACAGCAAAGCCAACTTTATGTATACCAACGGAGTATAAATCTGAACATGCAAGGTTAGGAGCAAGACTCCGAATGTCTTGAGTGATGCACTGCCAATATGCTCTGATCCCTTGAGAAGAGGACAGATCTCGGCCATGGTGTGGATGGAATTGCCTTGCAAGCTTTCCCAAACAATGTCCACAAAAGAGGGAAAGGTTAGCAACATGCACCTTTCTCTGCAGAGATCAAAATCCTGTTAACCTCAGGCAGAAGCTGAACTGGTGCCTGATGTGATCTTCTGTTGCACAGTAGATCTGCTCTGAAGCTTTCTCCTCTCGTTACTCTGTCGTGATCAGTATTTCCAAAGCATTCTGCGCAGCCTAATGAAGGACATACAGCTTTACTTGAGCTTTGCTTTGGAGGCACATTAAACATTTATTCCAATTTGAGACTATCACCAAAGATTGCTCAAATTACTTTGGATCACTGCATTTTTTAGTTCATCCTGTTGACTATATTTGATGTTCACTTTTAACATAAAATTACAGGAGTGGAGAGGTCACAGATTGAAAAGACCTGCCCAGTGGTTGTGTTTTCCCATGCTCCAGGAGTAGTTACAGACTTAGTTAAACAAGTTGGCTTTACAGGCAGGCATAGTACACACTAGGCATCTACTGTGATTGACTTGGAGGGGGGTGAAAGGAGAGCTGTTTCTATCAAAGAACTGAAGTCATGTCTTCCCAACTGGAAATCCCCTCACTTTCAGTTTCTTGAGTAGGTATGCTGGGTCGCAGCAGCAACTGGAAAATCTTACCGCCCTAAAGATGCAAACCCATTAACACACACCTGTGGTTGAAGTTTACCGAATTAAAGATTGAAGAGGGGCTCAAAGCAGACATTAGTCGCAACCTGTCAAGGAGACATTTGAACGCTGCTCAAGCAAGAAGGTAAGTACCACAGACAGGCAGGCATTAGGGAGGCAGGGACACTGGAAGAGTTAGAATTCCCAGTTATTTGCATGTCAACATTGCCACTATGTATGAGGAAAATTTCTAGCTTACCCTCAAGATCACACCAGCCATTATTAAATTGCAAGGACTTTTCAAGGACTTGCAGTGACTGCCAAGTGACAAAGAGCGCAGCATGCTCCTTCTATACATTGGAAATGCAAGTGAACCACAGTTATTTTGGATGCACACCTGAACTTCCCCCAGGCTTTAGATATAGACTTTCAGGTGGTTGTTAACTCAGCAGACCCTCAGGCATGTGCATAAGGCAAAGTTAAGTCCAGGTGAAGCTGCACTGAAACTAAAAGAAACTTACATATGCTTGGAGTCCTGTTTTTTTAAACATTTAAATATCTATTAAACTAAAATGATAGAGAACAGCCAGGAAGTTCAGGTTCAGATTTTAAATCTGAGCCTGGGGAACCCCAAGCCTCAGAAATCGCGATGCTGACAGTTCTCAGGCCTAGCTATAGCTTAAAAATCAATTATTCACCTGTGTCAAATTGGTGAGCTGGCTGTCACCAACCCAGACAGGATGGGTCCCTGCTACTATCTATATGCAGTGCTGATACTGCTAACGTGCACCCTGTAGGGTTTATTTCAGATTTCTAAGCCAACTTCAAAAGATTTTGGTACCGACTTCCTTAGGTGAAGAAACAGATTTTGCCACTTTTTTGATTTAACCACTTCTTGAAAAATAGTCTTTTAATGTTCTTGTTTGGCTGGGATTTTTTTGTTTGCTTTTAAAGAAAATGTGTTCAAATGATTGGTGAATCAAAAAACAAAAAAACTTTCTCCTACATAAGTAAAATGCATAGAAAGTGAAAATAAGCCAGTATTTTGATTTACTGTTGATACATTCTACAGAAATGCATTGGTGTATACAAATATATATCTATAACCACACTTCAAAGATTTTGACAGCTACTTACTGTCAGAATACACCATACATTTATATGCATACATCCAAGAATCCTTGATTAATTATTCCCAATACAAGCTAAATTATACAAACTAACATAAAATTCTTAAAGCATATAGTCTCACTGTTCAGTTTAGATGACTTCATATCCCATCCTGTTATGAAGACACTTGTAATATTTCTCTAAAATTGTAAGAGATAGTAATGATTATCAACAAATCCTCACTACACATTATGAACTATCCATAATCTGCAAACAGCTAAAGAAAGATATCATTCCACATCATTTACTCACCTCAGCAATTTTTTTTTTTTTTTTTTTTTTTTTTTTTTTTTTTTTTTTTTTTTTT
>Ga0065711_1041421_pt1 | contig 16167 bp, 13 predicted proteins | sample Hoacrofraction12_FD_59098 | JGI IMG/M metagenome (GOLD analysis project Ga0065711, IMG submission 59098) | Hoatzin crop microbial communities from Cojedes, Venezuela - Epithelial fraction 12 v2 (version 2) | ecosystem: Host-associated > Birds > Digestive system > Esophagus > Crop | place...
CGAGCTCGGGACACTGGAGCAGGGGGAACGTCACCGTTTCCTGCCACACTGTCACTTCCTTCCTGCCACGCTGTTGTTTCCTGCCACAGTACTGTTTTCACTTCGAGATGCAGCTCTGCACCAATCACAAGGAGTTGCAGTAGTTTTGCCTATATATGGATTGGGGGTTAACCATTCAGATGCTGTAAAAGTCTTGCTATATAAACCTTGTTTTTGCTGACTAATAAGGGTGAACGATCATACTCATATTGGGGTCACATCGTTACAAGGGATCCGTAACCCACGCCAACAGTAGTCCAACTGATATGTTTAGTTCAATTCCACGCTTTGCCCCCAGCTTCACGTGCCTTCATCTAAACACGCTGTTGCTCTCGCCCAGTGTGTCTATAACCTATCTGCCCTCGAGGGTAACGGGGTTCATGAACTGCAAGGTGGAAGACAAGCTTAAGATCCATAAGGAAAAAAGGGAGGTTGAACCTGGGTTTCTTCTCATCTTGGGGTACCTCTAATATCCAAGATAGAGTATAATGTTGGAAAGACAGGGGTACAGGTACTACACTATGTTTTATTTGGAGAGACAGATGATCATGCCAGCCCTCACTCTAAAAGAGTGCCCTAGGTAGGCTCTCTTGATTAAAAGTGGGAACTTCCTGGCACCGCCTAAATCCCTGTGTCTATCTAGAGCTGGCAGGTAAGAGCTATGAGACCTGGTAGTGTAGAACTGGAAGCTCCTCATATAGTGTTGCCATAATAACCAGTTACAGAACCTCCATCACCCACAGGCCCTAATCCTTTGGGATGAGCTAAGAGGACGTCAGATAGTAAGCCCGTAGTAGTCTGTAGTAGTCTGTAATGCCTAGCAGATCCAGGAGAGTTTTAAATCACATAGGTTACTTTATGTTTTGGTTTCTAAGGGCTGCAAGCAGAATACAGGATGCAGTTTGCAATAACTCTCCAAGGACCTGGCACAAGTACCAGTTTCTCCTGCAGAGAGCCCTTATTTAGTGAACATAGAATCATAGGTTGGAAAAGACCTCTAAGATCATCGAGTCCAACATATGTATGCTGTCACAATTTCCACCTGAGAAATACGCATAGTTATTGAACACTGTTGGCCTGCAGAGCTGCCCAAGACTGAACAGTCCTGTTTTAGTTGCTCAGGAACGCACAGACCAGCAGATGGGTGCGTAGTGCAGGCTGGACAGTTCCCCTGACATAACGTAGCTTTAAATAAGAACAGTCTGCAAGATGAGGCTGTTCTTTCCTCCCAAAATGAGGCCATGGGAGGAAAGAAATCTTTTCATTTAGCTCTGTGATACATGTAATACTGGAAGTTTTCAGAGAGACGTTTCTTTCCCTCATAAAAATGACAAAAATGCCCCCAAGACCTCAGAACAGCTCTGCTACCTGTAAAATGCAAGTATCCAGTTTTTATCCGCTGTTCAAACAAAACAGAAATAATAAAAATAGACCGCTATGTCCTTCATTCAGAAATGTCTGCAACGTCCCCAGCTAAACCAGAATTTCTGCTGCTCCCCAGTATGGACTATTTGCAATGTTTTCCTTACTTGCTCTTCGAGAACATAATATGCTTTGGCATAAGGCTGCTCATGCCCTTCAAGATAAACCTCTCTCTCTATGTTACTCAATTAGAGTAACATAGTGCCAGTAACTTCCTGGCATATTTTGAAATTCAGGGCTTGCTTCTAAGCAGTAGTTTTGCCTTAACTGCTTCTAAGAGTATATTTGAAGATTTAAACTTTAAAATGGTTTGTGGCATAACTCTTCCCATGCAGCCTCTCGTGAGAAAGAATTTACTTTTGACTTTGGCCACCATCGAGTTGTCAACTTTGCTCTCCTAAGCAGCTGGCTGCAAAATTAAACAAGACTTTGTTTCTGCAGAGAAGGAAATGTATAAATGGACCTTGCTATCCGCTTACAGAGCGAGTCCAGACCCACACCTTGTTGGCCAGCTCAGGGTCACAGTGGCTCTTCCACATTGTGCAGGTGACTACAAAATCGCAGCATTCCTTAGTCTTGGAGCAGATCTTCAGCATCCCATAGTGGGACTACTGCTTTAGAGAGACCAGAGCTCACTAACGTCATGACCGTCCCCTCAGGGACGATGTGCAGGGCATGGGAGCCCAGGGCCACTTCCTGGGGCTGGACCCCAGCTGCCTTTCAGTCAGAGGGACATTCAAGCCCTTTCCATGTATTTTAATTTCTGTCTAAGGTCAATAATGTAAATGGCTAAGCAGGGAGATTTTATGAGCTCCAGAAGAGCTCACAGCGTTGCTGATGCTCCATCGGAGAACTGACTGCATGGGGCAGCGCAGCTTCTCTGAGGCCCTCAGGAAAGATGTGATTTGGTTTGCTTTTAGCTATTTTCCCAGTTAATACTAAAAAAAAATCTGTATCGTACAAACTCTGTATTAAGGTGTTGAAAGAAAACAAATCATCTTAGCTTCTGTTGAGGAGCCTGAAGATAGAACAGAAATGCTTATGGCACTGTAAAACAAAATTTTCAGAATCAGAAGGCTTTGTACCGTAGTAAGGATATACAGAAGAGAAGCTAAGAAGTAAATGAGGAAGCTCTGTCTATGAAATATTTCCCAGCTGCCAACATACCTACCAAGGGCCAGATCTAAGAGGGAAACAATTATTTTCTTCATGAGAAGTACCAGGTAAAAGTAACTGACAATTCTAGGTGTTTAAAGGTGCTCTCCATCTCAGCCCAGACTCTTCCCTTTCAACATTCAGCATCATTTCTGCAAGGAGAATAAATTCACTCTATCAAACCCTTTTCATCAGCCCCCTCACTGTAAAGCTGCCTTCTCAACCATACCCCACTTTATAGGAGATGTCACATCTTTGTTTTTCAAAACTCTCTCCCCAAAGAAGCCTTCTCACAACTCACCTTCCTCTCTGGAGGGCTCCCAGGAGAACTGGGTGACCTTCTTCCAATCGATTTGTTGTTCACCCCAGCTGCAAGAAAAGCAATTATCCCTGGCTGGGCCAAGCCTGGTGGTTCTTCCTGGGCTGCTAGTTTTTTATGGGTCATGTCTGCAAACACCACACAGCTTCCTGGCTGTAAGATAATCCCTGCTCAGAAAGAGGAATGAAACATACTTTGAAGAACAGACATGAAGCTAAAATGTATGATCCCCAAGCAGTCATGGAAAAAACAGAAAATCTCATTAACACATCTGATCTGTAAAGATTATGTCTTGCGATTGAAAGGCAGCCAAGAAAAAATGCAGATGTTGTTTTCATGTGGTATTTTTTCCTTGTTTTCCAACTATACACAGAAAATCACTTGTCTTGGCTTTTTCATGCATACCCTGATGGCAGAACTGCCTTTCTATTGTCGATTGGATGTCTCTGATCTGCTGAATGGACATTTTCTTATACATTTGCCTTTTTCTGTCTTCATGATTAATTTGTTGCCACAGGCTAGATTGAATAGGGAAAGTTTTGGATGTTTGGCACTTAGCTTTGACCTAGCAAGCTACCTGCAAATATACACTGTGTGAAATTCCTGAGTTGTCCCTCTGAGTCAGAATTAACGTGGCTATAGTGGAACAAAAATTTCATCCCCTCATTCATACTAAGCGTGTTTCTTCTGGTCAGTTTTGATTAGTCTACTCAGGAGACAAGATGATGAAATGAATATGAACATTTCAGTCCTCCTATATAGATTAAAGAGAAGTTTTTTAGATGTGATTGGAGATTTTGGTTTCAGAGTATGAAACAGTACAAAAAGGGACTGATTTCTTTCTCTTTTAATTAAAGAATAAAACTCCAGCCTCTGGAAAACCAGGACCTTTGAAGTCAAAAGACTGACATCATGAATGACTGCTGACAAAGATGATCTGACCATGCTAACAATACCAGAGCTGGAATCTCAAGCTGTTTATACAAACATTGTTTGTTTTGCTCTGCAGTTCACATTCATAAAGTCCATTTTTATTGAATCTGTGCATTTTGTCAATCAACAAATGGGATCATTCTATAACTCCATACCAGACAAACAGCTGTCTCATAAATGTATTTATAAAGTACTTTTATATGCAAATATTCATTTCTGCAGACAAACAACAATAAAATGCCACAGTACTTTAGCAGCTGCAGAGCAGATTAGAAGCATGGTTTGCAAGATAGAGGATGCCATGACTGAGAGCAAGGGAAGGGAACTGCCTTCCAGAGCTTTTATTTTCCTCTGACATGTCCCATTGTAAGAGAAAATGAACACTAACTCTATGAGCAGCAAGGATCTCAGATTCACGGTAGCACTAAGGATACTGCTAAGCCAAGGTGGTCTGTAAGCGCATTGCCAGCCCAGCATAAGTAATTTTAGGATTGTTTATGGCAACACAGAAGCTAACCAGTGCTTGCTTCATTGCTGTGTGAAGGTATCTAGCAACTTACTAGGCTGTGCAACCAGTGATAAGTTACATCGTGGTTTTGACAGCTGCAGAAGGAGAGTGAGGTGATTGGTGGTTTCTGGGTCAGAGCTGAGGCGTTGCTTTTTCTGAACCTTACAATTTTTTGCTAAGGAGTATTCATCAATCAGTGATCAGTTAGATATCCTGGACTGCCAATTTATTAACATACACACTTCATTTCACACTCAGTATGTTCGGAGTAACTGTTTCTGGAATTGAGAGAGAGAAGCTGTGTAGTAAATTTCTGGTGCCCTCATTTCGATGGATACAACTGTGTGGCATCCCTGTTACTGCAGTGGAAAAGAGATACTGAATTTAGATTTGGGTGTTTGAGGTATATTATTTGAATCATAGCACAAGAAAATGTTCATTTGTTTTAATTTTCAAATTGTAATAAAGAAAAAAATCTGTCATCTGGTCAATTACTGACTCTTTTTGTCTGCATTGCATCAGCCAGTTCTTGTGTAACAGCACATAAGTGTACCCCGGGGAGGCAGGGTGTCCGTGTAACTCAAGCACATGCCCAGAGGTAAGCAAGCAGGTACTGCTTTACCCATGAAGAGTCAGGTTTGGATGGGGAGAGTTCATCACAGTTCATCCTCGTTCTCATTCTGAAGTCAGTGAATGTTTCCTTAATTTACAAATTCCAGTAGTAGCAGAAATGCCTGACAAGTGAGTTGCAGTATGGGAAAAGGCACCTCAGCTCACACTGAGTATATTCTTGGTGGGAGAATAACCACTGTGCTGAAACTACGATTACAAAAACTTGTCAATTTTGTCCACATACATCTTTGTCCAGTTCATTTTGTGATCATTTGTCTACTCTGCTTACCTGACATTTTCCATCTGATAGCTAGTTTATCATCTGTTTTGAAAGGAAAATACCCATACCATCTGTCTGATCAGCCTTAGCACAATTAGACCCCGTTTGAGCTGGGAATCCCACACACATCTAGACAAACGCTTGACCTTGAAGCCAGATGGGAAAAGGGCGTTTAATTAAGCCAGGAATGGTATGTACATTTTGAATTAATAAATGTACAGTTCTGGCTTCCCTCAAGAGAATTTAAGGCAGGAGCGAGGTAAAGTGTAGAAGAAATCCATCACAGATGTGAATTTTCCTGTGATGAGCTGGAGTGCCTCACAATATCTCAGTGCCGAGATCAAGGCTCTGCTGCAACCTAACGTCTGTGCTTTGTTAGTAAACAAGAGGCCAGCTCTAACTTGTCCCAAAGAGGGACAATGAAAGTAGTAAACTGAGTGGCTTTTGACCAAGAACCATCCCCTAGCATTGGAACCCGCGTTCCCTAATTGCAGTATGATTTGCTATGACATACACCTATAGCTGTAGGAAGTGCTGATGAGCACCATGCCAGTACCACCTGGCTTACAGTGTGAGCTCAGGTGCTGCTGTGTCTGAGATAGGGAAGCTGTTGAGGGTGATGTGACTTTGGACCTCACCAGCTGAACAAAACACACTCATAATCAGCCGATGGCTTTGCTGGACTGTTTTCCCTTTAGCTGACCTTCCCCCAGCTAATGATGTGGATTCCAGCCCAATGAAGGCTTGTTCTTTTCTCTGCTCCTCCTCAGTCCCTTGTAGGGTCAAAGTTGCAGAGGATGGCATGTGAGCACAGAACTTCATCCGCAGCTCGGTGAAGTCAGTGGAGACACACTCAGCCTTCTCATGGCTGTTGGATCAAGCTGCAAGCTCAGGTTTGCTTTACCTGCAAGATGTGCTTAGCTAGCTAGAACACTGGTGAAAAAGACCTCTGCCTGGAACACGCACTTTAGGCTCCACAAGAAGGGCATTCTGTGGTCTAACAGTGGACTTTGGTCTCATCACAGGCCATCTGGACCAGCCTGATAATTAGACGTCAGATCTGGTAGTCCCTTCTGGCTTAAAGCTCTGAAAGTGGGGTGATGAATTGTTGGTCTGATTGGCTGCAGAGTCTTATACCACTCTGGTGAAGAGACCAAGAAAGCTTCTGCACAGGCTGACTGCTGCCAGTTGTACTGACGGCTGCCATAGCCTGTCTGGAGCCTTGTCACTAGAGATCTGGGTTTTTACTGGGACATGACTCACACAATAGAAAATGGCCTCAGTAAGTACATGTATATTCATGGCACAACATCTGTAATCTGAAGTCTGTCCTTCATTCATTTTCTAGAATACACAATTTTTATTTTTTTTTTCTCACATGGCAGAGCTTCAGAGGCTCTCAAGGCAGTTCAGAGCAGACACAGAAGAGCTACCACAGCCCTCTGAAAAGCCACTGTGCTGTCGTGTTAGAAGATCCCAACTGTCTGTTGGGAAGAGCAGAGCAACACCAGAGCAGCTAAAGCACAAAACTGGGTCCTGGCAGCTGGTAAAATCATCGCCTCTTTCGGGTACCTCTTGTTCCAGGAAGATGCTGGCAGCTTGTGCACAAAGAGGTGAACCACCAGAGAGGGTAGCCCTTGTTATTCTAGCTGCTGTTGCGACATGTCAGTAGGATGTGACTTCCAGCTTTGCTTGAGGAGAGCATTGCCTCGGCCAAACCACCTAGTTGTCCCTGAGCACGTTTTGGCTGGAGGAAAGCTGCTGGGTTTATGGGCTGCACATGGCTTTTATTTCAAGTATATCCTGATGGAAATGTCATATCTCTTGTGTCTCAGTTGTGTGACAGTCACCTGGGGTGCCCCGAGTGGTGAACTCGAGAAGCCGGTGTCAGGTGGGAAGGGACTTGCGCTGACCGCACGTAGAGGAAGAGTCCCCCGTGGAGCTGAAGCCTTTTTCTGAAAGACCCTAAGGGACTGGCTTCTGTTGCGGCGCGGCAATGGCAAGAGGAACTGGTAGCTTTTCCTTAACTGAGATTGCATAAGAGAAACTATTTGAGATACGAAGTAATTACTTGTGGCTCTTTGTTTGCCCTGGTACAATGCCCTGTGTGTTGAACAGCGGTTGAAGAAACATTACTAAAACCATTTGTTTATATTGCTAATGTGATAACTTCTTTTTTTTGTTTTATTTTTAGAGGATAAATGTAGAGCACAACAAAACAATCTCTCCTTTCTGGACTAAACATAAAGTGTGGCTGACAGAGTGGCTTGAGGCTTCAGAATGGTATTCGAGGTTGCTAAAACCAAGAGCCATTTTCTATTATTTGATAATAATTACGTCTTCTGTAACTGCACATATTCTGTGCATCTTCTGTGCCACTGTATCTGGTGAGAATTAAGCCCCACTGGAATCGACCCTTGATAAACTGAAAGGAGATTGTAACAAGGACTTTACCACTTTGCAAAAATCTGTGAAATATTACCGTATTTTATTTTTGACACTGTGATCAGGTTTTCCTAGTACCAAGCAAAGCAAAATGCAAATTAGTCCAGAACATAGAATAAAACATTTTGTTTCTATGTAAATGGAAAGAGTTTTCAAGCATGCAAGAAAAGCTAAAAGTTATCAGGAATTTCAAGGGTTATGCTGCAAAAGGCAAACTTAAAAACTGGTTGATAATCATAGACTTAATGTCTTGTGTGCACATACACGTGTGCAAATTGAATAGAAGAATAGAATAGATGTTCATGGTTCACCATTACAATCAAATGGATTTTTTTTTTATTAAATACTTTTATACTATGTGTTAAATGTAAAAACAGAGTAAAACAGGATGTCCAGAAATACTTCATTGCTGTCAAAGGCTCATGATCCTAACAGAAGCTGTAAGATTTTTCAAGAAATGATCTTTGAAAGCATCATTTTTTAAGCCTTCACCCAAACATTACATATGAGTTCTCTACACATTTTTTCCTCAACAGCAATGGACTTTGTAAAGCAGAAAGAAGCAATTAAAAATCTCTCTGTGATGTATTTATGCTTATGGAAACGAGTCTCAAACTAATCTTGGATTTTACACTCTCTGGAGTGGCAGAAGCAAGCTATAAAAAGAAACAACAGCTCTAGACCAGAGGCTTCTTTTTCCTCAAATCTCGCATTTTTAGAACTGAGCTTAGGAAGGATAGGAGAGATCTATAGCCATTAATAGCACATTAAATTATCCCATTAGGCTAAAGTGTAGAAACGTGACCTGTTACACTTCTGTCTTTATTATGGCCCTCCTTACACCTGGAAGGATGATGTGTGAGCTGCAGAAATACCAATCTATGAGCTGTAACAAACTGTCACAAATAAAAGGTCTTTGAAAGAGCTAAGAAATCTCTTAATAACAGCTTTTTCTTTAAATAGGGGTCGGGCTCCTGTTTGGATATCAACAGCATAACTGAGCACTCTGAACAGTGGCTTTTTGGTGTCGATCTACAGGCGGCTTTAGAAACAACCAGAAATCTCTGTATCAAGACTGCTATTTTCTTATAGTGTTGATCAATAACCATGACCAATGCTCCTCTCTACTGTGTTACGAAAACATCACAAAAGGATTGCAGCACAGTTACCGCCTCCTGCGAAGATGCGAAGGCACAAAAACTTGGCATCAGCTGTGTGTGGCTGGATAAATGCCATCCATTAGCCCTAATGTGAAGAGAAAGGGAGACTCCTAAAGCATTCTAGGCCATCCTTGTGCCCAGTTTCCATTGCTAGTAATGGAAGAAAGGGTATTTGAATGCTTTATTTGACACTGAAAATCTTAACAAAAAAGCACTTCAACCTCAGAAAGCATGTCTGAAGATCTTCCAATTATCCTGTGGCAGTATGTCTGATTAAGTGCTGATATTCCATCTAGTTTGCCTTTTTTATAAAGACAGGGCATAGCTTTTTCATCCTCCGTATTTCTGAAGCACTGCTTTTCAAGGATCTTGTCTCAAAAGAAATTGCATGGAAAAACTAAACCTTCCCAAAGCTATTAACCAATATGATTTATTCTCTAAGTGCCATAGCAGTATCATTTAGCGTGGTCTAGCTTTTGTTGTTGTCACTGAGGTGCACTTGTTCTTCAAAAACTAAAAGTGTTTCTGCAGTTGAAGACAGCTTGTGGTTTTTTGGTAGCATTAAAATAGCACCTAAAGGCTCTGAGCAGAACTTATGGCCCTGGTTTGTTCTGGTCCATGTTGCTCTAAGTAGGCTGGGAAATAGTTTTTCTAACTTGTGAATATTGCTGAGAGGACAAATATTTTTGCCTGTTCTGCATCAGGTTGTAATTGAGTTATTTGTCATGTCCGTTCAAATATGCCCGATTTTTTCCATTTGGATCAGACATGAACTTCCAGAAATTGATTGTTTTTATACATTTCTCTGCTATGTTAAATGTAAGGTCAGTACATGGAAATCGTTCCTCGTGAAGGTACTCTTCCACAGCAATCATGTCATAGGACAATCTCCTTTTTGATAAGTGAATCAGGCAGATTCCTGTAAGTATCTCATCTGATGGATTTTCTGCAGCCCCTAAATGCTATCATCTGATGTGTCCTTGATGTGACCTCTCCAGTTTTTGCACGAATGTTTTAATTAAAGCATGGATACCCAGAGAGCAGCACTCTAACCTGATCTCAGAGTGCCTTGTGCAGAGACCAGGGCAACCTGTGCCCAGTGTGTTCCAAGGACCCTGTCCCACCAGGGAAGATGCTCCACATCCATCTTCTGGTAGAAAGTGGTGGGGGATGCCACAGCCGTGAAAGAAAGCAAAGGCCAGGAATATCTGTGGTGTGATCTGCTTATCTCAGTGGGTTGTAACCCTGGAATCTTCTGCCCACCAGAAGGGAAGGAAGGGGGAAAAAGTGTTACTTTAATGCATGACCACTTCTGTGATGGAGTGGAGATCGGCTGCTCCATGCATTTGCTGAAGAAGAAGGGTGAGAAAAGAAGCTCGCCATAGGCTCCAATCTGTCTACCAGAGCAGGGGCTCAGTGGGGACAAGACCCCGCCCTGGCTGGTCCTGTCTGAAGCTGCAGTGCAGAGCAGAAATTCCCCTCTCCTGCCTGCCATACTCCAGTGCATCTTTGAGCTCTGGATGACACGCAGGGATCTATAAAGGCCATCTGTGGCTTTCGGTTGTGTGGGATGGGGTCTGAAACTCTGCATGAATACTGGGGAAGGCTGGTGAGAATGTAATGCTTCTACAGCAGCAGCACCCAAGCACAGCAGAAACATGAAGGGACCTGCCATGTGCTGTGGGAAGGAGCCTGGACACGAAAATGAGAGAAGTTTAGAACAGCGAAAAGGTATTCCAAGTGTTGCAGAAGTTGACAGTTATGTCCATCATGCTGTGCTTTGCTGTTTGGTAATTATTAGAGTAAATCTCTTTTTTTTTTTTAACTGGAAAGCACACCTTTTCAAAAATCAAAACTTTACAGGAAAAGTGACTTTGATGTACCTCTCAGTCTCTCCACAGCTGAAAGAGGTTTTGCAGTTCTTGAAGACCTTTGGGCTGGTGTTCCAGTTCAAAAAGACTGACCATTTTAGAAAGTAAGTAAATTTGTAAAAAAAAGATTTATGCTTTTTTTGGGGGCTTTAGAAAGTCAAAATCAACTCCAAATTTTCAACTGGCCCTTTTATTTTATTTTTTTCTTCCCAATAATCAGTTTGCAAAAAACCCTAAACTAAACCAAATTAAAAATTCATGACTCAATTTTAAACCTGATTTGGAAAGAACATTTTAAATTCTTCAATACAATAAATGCAACGAATGTCACACGTCCAGTTGTAGCTGCTGCCAGCTCGTTCTTCACTTGTGATTTGTAGTATTTCTCGTTAGTGCCTTCATCGCACAGCAACTGTATGTCTCCTCCCTGAGGGTTGTACTTTCCTGGGTTTCTGGTACAACAGAAGTCCAAGACCAGCATGCTTCAGGTACTACTCATCCTCGAGTTTGATAGGTAGCCTGAAGCTGGGGAGACTGGGGCTCTTCTCCTTCCTGAGCCACTTGGTAAGTTTTCAGCCTCTGTGCGCCGTGTAGCGGTGACCGGGCCACACAGGCATGAGATGTGCTGCAGTGTAACCATTAAACTTGTGCACGCACCTCAGACAAGGGGTGGCAGACGAGGAGGAACAGGGCTTGATCCACCAGTCGCTGAAGTCAGCTGCAGATCTTCAGTTAGGTTCACCGGTGTTATAAGGACCCCAGGACAGACCCTGTAGGTGTGGATATGTAACACAGGTGATGAGACAAGTTACCATCCCAAAACAAAAGAGACAAATGCCTTCTCAGAATAACACTTCCCATGACTGAACTGAAGAATACCCAGAGGTCCATGTGCAGAGCAGGAGTCACCCCAACCATGTAGCTCATTGCAGCAATGTGGCAGTTTATCTCTTTCCCACATCAGCTTTCTCTGTGGCAACAAGAGCTTTGAGAGTTGCCCTGAGGAAACATGTCCTGCAGATGAGTCTCTAAAGGAGTTGGTGGGAAGAACAGATCACTGGTTATGACCTCAAGTCCAGCCTAATTCTCTCAATCAGCTCTTTCAATGCCAAGCTTTTAAAAACCCTGGATACACTACAGTCATAGAGATAAACACTGTAACGTGAGGTTGACAGAAATCTGTCCTTGGTTTGGACCTTGCCCCTTCTTCAATGACAATGAGCAGGGACTGGTGGCTGCAGCTTCAGGTGGAGGACATCTGTGTGTTCCTCTGTGTATCTCATTGAGTGACTGCATACGTACTTGTGGTGAATGTTAAACACACACTTTCCTACACTTGCTTTATGAAAACATAAATTCTGGAAACTGCAGCATAAGCATTCTTCTGACTTCTTCTGATAATTGGTTTAATGGATCCTAACAGCTGTAGAAGCAATGTAGCCTGCAGAGTCTATTGCTATAGCTAATTACAGAAAGTGTACACGTGCAGCATGTTACCAAGAAAGAAACATATACAAGCACACACATGTACAAAGCATCCCTAAATCCTCCTTCTAATGAAAGTTCCAAATGAAATTTCCTGAAGTACTTCTAATCAAAGTCTTTGAAAAAGCAATCCAATCTTAACATAATTAGTATCCTCCCTGGATAACCTTTTACGTCCAGCTTATAAGTATTTGGCTGGATGTCATCACTTATTTTTAAATACTTTGGACATTTTGAGCCACCAAATCTAAAATCCTTTAAACAAGGTGGAAGTGTAATATTCTAATTGCTCACTATAAGAAAGAGGGGAACTTCACCAATGGCTTGATACAAAAGAATAAGCCTTAGTTGTGTCAATCAGAAATTACTTCTCTCTCTTGCTCTTTGCTGGTGCACAGGATCTATTTCCTAAGGTTACCAATCCTGCCGCCTTCTGCTGAAAATGATGAAATCGAAATGACTGGCAAATATCCATTTCATCCTGCTGCGTTTTTTGACCGCAGCCTGATGTTCTTTAATTAGCTCTTAAATTAAACATTTGCTTCCCTAATATCAACAGTTCTACAACATGTAGAATTAGTCAAATTAATTAGTCAAATTAGCAACATGGAAAATCATTGCACTAAGACATAGGAGCCATTTATGGGCCAGATCCAAAGGTCAATTAACTTAATCACTGCCTTAGCATTTACTTCAATGTGCCTCAGTCCATCCCTGCGCTTGGTTTAGGACCAGTTTTCCCTCTGGGCATTGTCACTGCCTTGCTGGCTCGAGAGCTGCAGGAAAAGGAGGGTCCCAGCCTTGAGGGGATGCGTGCTGAGTGTTTCTGAAGGAGCTGCAAAAGGTATTCCTCTGTGTCCGCAGATGAACCCATGGCCAAAGGTGCTTTTGGGAAGGCGACTGGTGCTGTGAAAGGGAGGTGGCCTCTGCTGGTGGCGCAGAGTGGCTTCCCTGCCAAATTCTGCTTGTCTCACTGGGGCGACTGGACCTGGGAAGCCTCTTCTGCTGTGCACTGCTTGCCAGGGCGGGGTCATGACTGAAACCCCTCGAACGGTGCCCAGATTCATCCAGCTGCTCCAGGGAATCCTGCCCACTTCCAGCAGCCCTTGTTGTGGGACAGAAGTAGTTGAATTATTCTTCAAGAGATGATGCATTTATGTGACCGTTGCTGGAGCTACCCCAAAATACCATTTAGTCTCTTTGAACTTCAGAGGGACTTGATCTTTCAAGCCTTGTACCAAAGTGGCTTACTAACCTCCTGGGGGAAAAAAGGACAGATGCTCCTATTTTCCAATTAACAGTCTCAGCATGATTAAAACCAGCAAGTAATGCCTTCCAATAGCTGAATCTCTACCTGAAGTTATTGCTGGCTGGTTGCATAGCTGGAAGGGTGGTTTGGCTGTGGCTTTGCTTTGTTACAGTTAAACCAAAGAGCCACCGTTGGGATGCTCCAAGGACTTGCATTGTGAGGGCAGAAAATGTGAAAGGAATTTGGCAGTCAGGAGGAGCAGGATTACAAAGATGAGTGGCAAAAGTTAGCTGCAGCTTGGGGGAAAAGGAGGGGATCAATACAGTTACTCTATACTAATGAATTTCATCCACCATCTGCTTTCTCCGCCCTTCCAAACTATTCATCTGTGTGCCCTTTTTTAGTTCTTTTCTCACTCTCCCTTCCATCTGTCTTCCTGGATCAAGTCAGTTTGTTATGGAGATAATTGTTACTGTCAATAAAGTAGTGCTGCAGCACGTACCAATCCCCCCGAAAGACTGAAGCAGAAAGTAACGAAGCAGTGGGATAAGGTGTTCAGGACAGCACAGTGCAGGCAGGGACTAATGCTGCCTGACACCGGCTCCTGGAGGCAAAGCCTCAGAAAGCACAAAGCTCCTGTACACATAGTGCATGAGCAGCCTGGGGTGCAGAAAGCCCACACTGAGAAGTTCCCTCTGCTTCAGCTGCTGTGGCTGCAAAAAGTCCTGCTGCTCTTCCCGTATGTCTCCTGCTTTATGGAGATGAGGAAACTGCTTTCAGCAAAGACAACAGACGCTACCTGTCCGCTTTCAAAGCTGGGGTCAGATGTGTTTTTGAACATGCAGGGCAGATTGTCAAATGCATCTTTGTTGCAAAAGATGCAAAGAAGTGCTTAATACAATTTCCTAAGCAAAGCCACCCTTTGACAGGTGACTCAATACTTTTGAAAAGCATGTGGGTATTTTCTGCTGGAGTCAAGTGGATTTGGATACAAATTGCTCAAAATTTGTATTGCCCAGACCAGTCTGGGTTCTGCTGTACCCAGGCATTGTGTGTGCATCACATGACAAAATTCAGCCCCTGCCAGAAATTTCTTACAGCATCAAAGATGAGTCTTAGAGAATAACTACAAGACTGAAGATAGTGAGGGGCAGATGTTAGGTAGCACAAATGTAGTAAGATGTGTCCCAAATCTACCAGATCAGCCTTCCGCCCCTTGATAATAACAATCAGCTGCACCAGTCTATACCAGCAGCTCATTAACATCAAAGGGAGCATTTTGCTTCTTTGTGCAGTTGGAAAAGCAAGTGTGGCTCTTCCGATGACACTGATTTCCAGCCTCGAATTCCCCTGGCATGAGTGAAAAACTGGTAAGCCAACGGGGCAGCAAGCTCTGGGTCCCTAGCCATGGAAACAACAGCTCTTTTTGCCAGCTGTTTACACTGAAATGTAAGAGAGAAAATTTGCTTAGGAGAAAAACTTTGCAAGCTACTCATCTCCAGTAGTTTGCTCTTCGTAAACCTACTGCAACTATAAAGCAGACTCCTACAGAGGCCGTTTCAGATAGGCAGACGGCTCGCCTGTGTTATCAATAGTTTATGACCAGTTGCCCCATGAAGCAGGAGCTGGGGGAACTGTAGATGAACTCAAGTTTCCAGTCGGAGTCTGTGGGAACACCAAAAAGATGTCATGCACAATTACAATGCCTGACTGGAACAACAGAAATCGTGAGAGTGGAAGAAAAGCTGCTCCACCAGTGCTTCCTTGTCTTTGCCCTGTCATTGGCAATTTCTTTAACCTCAGCCAGTGGAAATCGGCATCTTCTACTGCCTTCAGCCGGGCAAGGTCAGCTGAGAACAAGTAAGAAACTGGCTCTGTTATCTAGGGAAATGGAATGGAAAGGGCCTGGAAAGTGGGTGTCTGAGGTCTTTTGGAAATGTCTGCGCTAATCTTTGCCCCAAGGTTGTTCACAGTCACAGACAGGCCGTGCTTTTGTCTGGAAGCAGGTTTCAAACTGAGTGATGGGATAACTGCTCTCTGGCAGAGAGGCTATTCTAACATGAGTCCATGCTGTGGAGTCCAAGGGTGTACTAGAGTTCTCTCACAGGTAATAAACTCCAGCAATTTGGGGATGTGTTACTGGTGTCAGAGTGAAAAAAGCATGCCAGCGCCTGGCAGTTCACTACCAGCAACAGGTTTGACAGCTGTCTGTGAAAGAAGGTGATGAAGACAATGTTTTCTGCATGCTTCACAGAATCACAGAATGGTAGGGGTTGGAAGGGACCTCTGTGGATTTCGACAGAAACTTATCTAGGGGTTTTTTTAATATCTCCAGAGAAGGAGAATCCACAACCCCTCTGGGCAAACTGTTCCAGTGCTCCATCACCCTCAAAGTAAATATGTTCTTCCTCATGTTCAGCTGGAACCTCCTATGCTTCAGTTTGTGCCTGTTGCCCCTTGTCCTGTCACTGGGCACCACTGAAAAGAGTTTGGCCCCATCCTCCTGAGATCCACTTCTAAGATATTTATAGGTATTTATAAGATCCCCTCTCACCCTTCTCTTCTCCAGGCTAAGCAAGCCCAGCTCCCTCAGCCTTTCCTCGTAGGAGAGATGCTCCAGTCCCCTCACCATCCTCGTAGCCCTCCGCTGGACTCTCTCCAGTAGCTCTTCATCTTTCTTGAACTGGGG
>Ga0065711_1041409_pt1 | contig 16166 bp, 17 predicted proteins | sample Hoacrofraction12_FD_59098 | JGI IMG/M metagenome (GOLD analysis project Ga0065711, IMG submission 59098) | Hoatzin crop microbial communities from Cojedes, Venezuela - Epithelial fraction 12 v2 (version 2) | ecosystem: Host-associated > Birds > Digestive system > Esophagus > Crop | place...
CGTCGCTTGAGGTTGACGCCTGCTTAGCGTTTCAGCTGGCTTCCCGGAGGCCAAGGCGGTGGGGCTCGAGCAGCAGCGGTTTGGATTGTGTTAATTGCGATAAAGGGAGCTCCCAAACACGCGTGAAACCCCTCGGCTGGCGTTGCGGTGAGGCAGTCGTGTGCAGCGCGAGCTCAGCTCTGGGTCTGCCCGTGTTCAAGGTCAGCAGAGCGTCTCTGCTGCAGGCAAAACACCCGTGGGCGCTGAGAGCAGCCCTGCGCTATCCAAGCCTGGATTTTGCCTCTGTTTTTTCTAGGGGAGCTCGTGACAGGAGGAAAAAAGGACCAGTGCTGGGTCCCACACTTCCTAGCCCGCAGAAGCCCAGCCCTAGGCATGCAGGGGTGCAGAAGGCTTTAGGAGGTCGAGTGGTGTTTCAGACAATAGCTTTTCCGCCGTCACTTCGTCGGCTTCTGCGCCTTTCCTGAGTTATCCTCAGCGCAAACGCCTTTCCCAAATCTTTTCTCCAGCAAAACTATCTCACCAACCTCATCTCATCCCTTCCATCGGTGCCTATGGGCTATCTTGGCTGGCCAACGTGGGACACGAATGTCTGGGGACCCCCCCGCTGCAGCCCACGGCCGTGATTTCAGAGTGCAGTCGGTTCTTTCTTCTGGGGAGGGAGAGCTGCAGTTATTCTCTTCTTGTCCTTATTGCTTTTTGTCAGAAACCCTTTTGCTTGGGAGATGCTCATCCAAAGACCTGTCTCCGGTGGTCGCCCAGCGCTCGGTGGGTGGCGTGGAGAGGGAGCTTTCGGGGTTCGCCGGTGATGGAGCTTGGGCTGGAGGCTGGGCTCGCGCCGTGCCGAGGTCTTGGGGCTGGCTGCCTCGCGGCGAATCGGCCCCACGCTCCCGCCCCGCCTGCCTCCGCGTCGCCTTGGATTAATTACAGTGCAATGCAATATACATTTATATGGTGTCTGCACAAGTGTCTCAGGGCCCTGTTGCAATCTGAAAAATCTAATTAAGGTGCAGGCTCCGACGTGAATGCTTATCACCGAAGTGTGCGCGGCGAGGCAGAGGCGGCTTGGCTCCGCCGGGAGCCGAAGCCACGCTCTCGTGGCGTTATTAATTACTCCAAGCTTGGTGTCCGAGACACCGATCGATACCGCGGGCCCGGCTGGAGAGTGAGCTTTAAGCCAGTGTGAGGGAGCAGAAGATAACCATCAGCTAGAAACCTGGCGGAGGCTGTTCTCTGCCTGGGAGGAGGAGGAGGAGGAGGAGGAGTCGCTTCACAGAGCCATGCGCGGTAGCAGCACACGTTCACCAGCGACTTCGACGCTGGAAGGTTATTTGTTTGGTGCAGGAGGACATCAGCGATATTGAATTTTGGCCTGGGGAAGGTCCTGCCTCGGGGACCAGGCTGGTGATGGGCACAGCGTCGTTTTTGCAGGGTTTGCCACAAAACTTCTTTGGCCTTTTCAGTCGGTCTTGTGAGTGGCACCAGCTGCAGGGAGGGGGGGAGCGCCGCAAATGCGACGAAAGCGTGAATAACCAGGGGAAAAGGGAAAGGAAATGTGAAGTGGCCCTTTAAATATGAGCCTCCAGAGCCCGGAGCCCAACTAGTGTTCCCTCAAGTATTCAAATGAGATTGCAGCATCAGATTGGTATGCATTAGGCTGGTCTCAATGAAAATTAACATGTAATTGCTTCAAATGAAGTAAGTGAGGAGGTAATCTGTTCTTAAATTGGATTCGCAGGATTTTGTGGTACCATAATGCAGCTGTGAAATGAAATATATTTTAAGGATGATGTCCTCAAGGGGAGAGGGGGAGGTCTGTACTGGGAAGGGTCCTTTCCCTCCCTCCCGCTCTTGTTTTTCTCTCATTAGTGCCATTTTATAAGTGGGGAAGAGGGTATTGGTGCGAGTGGCATGGCTGGGGAAGGTCCCGTTGCTTTTGGCTCCGTCACGTTTCCTTCCTTGACGTCTCTCCTGTCCATCCTCTCCCCCTGCTTGGTTCTCCACATTCCTTGTGGCACCAGTGTCTCCCTGGCACCTTCTCTGAGGGATGTGTCCCCATCCCGTGGCGACAGGAGGTCACAAGATGAGGCGCTTGCGCTTTGTTCGTGTGGCAGACAACCTCCTGGTGATGTGACGGGGAAGATCTGGCCGTGTGGTGGGTTTGGAATGTCTGTAAGAAGCTGCGTAGGTTCTTTCTAGGGAGCTGCTTTCCATGGGGAGATAGTTGTTGGGGCAAGAGGCACGGGCTACCTGCTTGACTTGGCCACTTGTGACCTTGGGTGGGGAAGCCTCCTCTCCTGCCGAAGGGGAAGGACCTCTCCTCTTCACCCTGGGACCCACTGCGGTGCTGCAAGGCGTGGGGATTCATCCCCAAAGGCTTGGGGTGCCCTGCTCCTCCCACGCAGTCCTGTGTCACCTGGACCACCTCTCCTTTTTCATTTCAAGGGTTTTCTCGCTGTCCTCTTTCTGTCCATCTGCCAGCAGAAGCAGTAGGAGTTTGGGTGTTGTGATGAAGTTGCAATTAGGACCGTGGGGGAGAACTGGTGTAGGAAAGTGATGTGGTAACCCGCACTTACTCTCAGACTAGAAGTACGTAGATAGTGCGTAGCAGAATTTATTTGCTACAGGTAGATCCAGTTGGTTGACCACAGCCAGTACCAGTGCCAGCTCTGCCAGCAGTGTCTTGGGCTGCTGGAGAGCTCTGCCAGCGCGTTCAAAACCTGGTATCCGACCTTATGCTCTTCCCTGGCTTGATTTCCCCCTGTTGTCCCCGTCAGTGCCCTTCAGCCTTCTGTTTTGCAGCACTTCTTGCTCCCTGCTCCTCCTGTCCCGCTGCCTCTTGACCCGCAGCATCCTTCAGCAGCCGGCTCCCGCTCCCTCCTTGCTCCTCTCCACAGTCCTGGCAGAGAGCCCTGACCCCTCGCCGTTCCTGTTTGGCGCCTCAGCTTCTAAGGAACAGCCACTTTGGTGATAATTTCCCACTTGTAAGGAGTGAAGTGCATCGCTTCCTTCCGAATACATTTTCAGTGCCGTTAAGCTCAGCGGTCGCTGGCCCGCGTGCTCAGTTCAGCGCGCGGCTCTGCCGAGCGGCGGGGTGGATGGCATCGCTTTATTCCCGGGCCGTTAGCGTCGGCTGCGCAGAGCGGAACCGGGATTTGCTCAGGGGGCACAGCTCGTAATGGAGCGAGCTCGGCGCTGACTGCTGGGGGTGCAGCCTGGAGGAACTTCCCCGCAGAGCTGGAGGGGCAGAGCGGGAGCTGCCGGCGGGGAGGAGAAGGACGGGGAGTTGGGGTGTCTGGAGTGGCTCGACCCGGGGCTCGCAGGTGGCAAAGGAGCGATTTTCTAGAGGAAAGCGCGTAGCAAGGAGAGATCTCTCCAGGTTTTTGGAGGCAGAGAGAGGAGACTTCTTCTCCACGCCTCCTCAGCTGTGGAGACCTTATTTTACGGGGTTGAAACTGCTCTGTAACGCTTGGGTGGAGAGGATGAGATCCTTACGGAGTTATTGTGTTTCACACGCCTCTTTTGGAACCCTCTCAAGATGATGTGCAGGCAGCCGCCAGAGCCTGGTCTGGGTGATGCCCTCCCTGCAGAAGGGAGGACTCTTTCAGTGGCAACCCTGGAAGATCGCCGGGCAAGGGGTGACTTTCGCCCCGGGCTGTGTGCCTGCTGGCATCCAGGAGCCCCCCCCCCCGACCTTTGGGAATGCGAAAAAGGAGAAAATCGTGAGGAACCAAGTGTCCCCCGAGCTCAGCACAGCACCCCGGCGCTGCAGGAGCCTCCCCGGCCGGGTGGCATCGCATCAGTAAACCGAGCCGTGTCCCTGCGCAGCTGCCTACGGGCGTTTGGGTGCCGGCGTCACCCCCCTTTCCCCGCTGCCATCGGCGCTCTTGGAGGGCACCCAAGCAGATGGGCCGGGAGCACGCTCCGGGGGTGGGGGGGGAGCCCAGGTTGGGGGCTTGGATGCCCTCAGTGACGTTTTGCGGCACGCCGCGAGATGCCGAAAGATGCTGTAGATGCTCAGAGCCCTGTTGTTAGCAGAGACAAAAGGAGGATAAATAGGAAGGCTGGATGAGGCGAGCGCGGGGGACTTGGAAAGGTGCTGGTGCGCTGCTGCATTGCAGAGAGAGAAAGGCTTTTCCAGACAAGCCGTCCCCCCCGCCTGCTGCGTCGCGACCTGCTGCGTCGCGGGGGTCTCCCGGGACGGGCGGCGCGGTGGCTGCGGGCAGAGGTGCTCGCGTGGCTGCGGGTCGCTCCGTGCCCGGCCTCGCGCTCGCAACGGGGAACGCCGGCTCTTTTCGCGGCTCTGCCTTCCTCCCCGGTCCGGTTCCCTCCTCTTTCCTTGGCGTTTGCCAAGAAGCTCGTCTCGGGGAGTTGGTTGCAGCTCTGCGAATCCCGGGCAGTGAACCAAGGCGGATCTTTTCGAGCCCGGAATATTATTATTAATGTAATTAGCATGAATCATTTGCGTGTATAAACTTCCAGTGGAGGAGATCAGGTACTTTAGAAGCACGCGTTAACTCGCCCTCCCCAGCAGGCAGGTGCTAAACACCTTGCAGAGAGCAGAAAGGAAGGGCAGGGACTTGCAAGGCTTTGCTGCGGGTCGCAGCGTGAGCCGGTGGGAAAGGCAGGACCTCCCGGTCCAGAGCCCCGACTCCCTCTGCGACAGCCGAGCTGGAGCTCCGGGCAGGGAAGAGACAGGGAAGCACAAAGGGGTTTTATTTTCCACTTCTGAGCGCTGCTTTGGACCAGCTCAGTGTGATTTTTGAAGAGGCACCGGGGCGGCAGCTGATCTGAGGGCATCTCCTCACCCCGCAGCATTTGGAGATGCTCCGGCTGCTGAGGGGGGGACTGGGGTGGGTGCCAGCCCCAGCGGGACCCCCCCTTTCCTGCCGGACCCCGCTGCCGAGTCAATTATTTGGGCATCAGGCAGGGAAGGGGTTCTTCGGTCCTGACAGCCGGTCCTGTGCCGTGAAGGAGTCCTCGGGCTGCGTCCTTGGTGGTGCCACATCAGGGTGAGCTGAAGGGATGCCCTCCAGCTGAGCTCGCGGTTGAGGGAGCGGCCGGCTGGCGTGGTCCTGGGGCACCGGTGAGGATGGACATGCCAAGAACCCCACCGCTGCGTCAACCAGTCTTGAGCCCCTTGGGTGAGCGGTTGGGGCTCTCAGCAGGCCAGGACCAGACCTACGGACCATTTTAATCCGACAGTCCATCTGCCACCGTGAATGTCCCCACGGAGCCTGTTCCCTGCGTGGGTTTGCACGTCGAGCCCAGTCATCCCGGCTCGATGGAGCGAGGTGGGCGTCCGTGCTGCTGCCCCGCGTGCAGGGTGCCGAGGGGTCAGTGGGACGGGACCGTTGCCGGAGCTGTAACGCCCGCCAAAAATGCAGCCTGGTCTGTCGGCTCGGCGTGGAGGGTGCCGTGTGGGTGCGTACGTGAGCAGACGGTGCTGCGGGGAGCGCCTGTAAGCGTACGCAGGCTGCGTGTGCACGGCAAGCGAGCAGATGCCGTAAATCCTGCCGAAGGAGGGCCGGACCGGTAGAAATTGCTAGCTCATGACTTAACCTGATGTAGCAGGGAGGAAGGAGAGGGAAACCAGACTGGGTTGTGGCAACGAGGGTTTTAGCTTAATATTTATTAGTAAAAAAGCTTCCAGATCGCTTTTTCCGTGATAACCGCACCTCGGGCTGTCCATGGTGTGTGCATCCCAGCCTTACGGGGTCGTGGGCAGCACGTGTCCCAGGGAGCGCGGGACAAACTGACCCCAGCTTTCCCTTCGCTCAGGAACTGGTGGCCAAACTTCTGCTGCCACCAGAGCATAGACAGCATAGGAGAGCCTCGGAGAGCGGTGGGACCGTGCCTGAATGGGATTGAGTTGTTCACAGCCCGGCCTTTAATTAATCCTAATAAATAACAATAAAATGCGATAATCACAGAAATAAATCTGAGATGTGAAGCTCCTGCCTCCGGCGGCGGTCTAGTTTAGCTGATCATTTATAGCACGGCTGATGGTGCTGAGGCTGGAAGGTGCTGCCTGGGACGTGAGAGGCTGGGGACAAGGCAGGGCTGGAGCAGCTTGTCTCCTTGCCCAGCCTCGGTGGGAGGCTTTTGCACCCAGTTTTAAATTAAACCCCGAGCTAGTTCCTCCAAACTGGTTTCCAGCTTGAGCTAGCCTGTAGGAGAGAGAGAACGCTGCCAGTGTGGATGCTTCAAAATCCAGAGGTGTCTGGGAGTTGCCAAGTTAGACTGGGAAGAAAAAGGAAAGACATCCAGGGATGCTTGATGGCATATGAGTGCCGTGGTGCAGGGCACGTGAAACTCCTTCAGATGGCCTGGATTTGGGAAGGGGGTTTCTCTAGGGCAGTGAAAATTCCGTGGCGGTGGAAGGAGAAGTGATCCCGGGGGTGGATGTTGGGGCAGGGGGTTCCAGCTCGGTCATGGCCCCAGGTTGGGCCACCAAGTTTGCTGGGGTGAGGCAGGCTTAGCCCCGTCCCTGCCTCCCCGCGGTGGAGCCCGTACCCTGATAACCGCAGTGAAAGCGGCAGTCAGGTTGGTAATTTCGCTGAGCTCTTTTCAGTTCTAATTAACATTATTCATTTCTTGTGTGTCCTGCTGGGTTGAGACAATCTGTGCTCTTCAGCCCAGCCCTCTGGAACACCAGCGATCTGCAGAAGAGGCAACAAAAAAAGTGTTGTGTGCCAATTACTGCACTTCAGTAATTAAAAACCTCCTTCCCCCCACCGCCGGGCCACCTCCTCTCCCGTCGTTTTCTGTGTGCAAACTCGCGAAAGCAGAGAGAGAAATTCAGGCGGGGACGTCGGTGCTGGCGCGTGCCGCCGGTGCCTGCGCCAAGAACGCAGGCAGGTACCGGGGCTGCGTGAAGCGCGGGCGGGATCCGGGGTCGGGGCGCTCGGCTTTGGCACCCTGTTGCCTGTTTTATTCCTGAGAATTGCTTGGAGCGGCTGCGGTTTGGTCGTGGGCTCTTCGGGAGCGGGTCTGTGTCTGCAAAGCAGCCTGGTCCCCGCCGGCCGGGGCGGGTGTGTGCCCACCAAGGGCTGGGTTGGCGTTTTCAGCCCTGCTCGCCTTCGTGCTTGTGTTACCTCAAGTGGCAGAAACCCGACAGCGATGCTTTCCCTCTTCCAATTTCCGTCTCCAAGTGGTGTCCCTGCAGCCGGGCTGCACCCACGGGCACCTTGCGTGGGATGCAGAGGGTGCAGGCGTGAGGACTTCGGCTCTGCGAGCTCAGCCCCTCAGGCTGTGGGGATGCCAGCTGGACTGGGGGACAGTGGCCAGTCCTAAAGGACCAGCTCGCTTGTAGACAGTGGACAGCAAAGCCGAGGAGCGTTGGCTGCAGAGATGCTAACGGGTGTGGGAAGGGCAGCACCAGCCTCCGCCTGTACCCCCTTTGCGCCCGCTGTGCGTCATTGTGCAGGGAGCAGGGGACAAGGGCACGAGCAGGCAGGTTGGGAGCAGCTCTCACCTTTGGTTGGTGCACACAACTGGCTTAAAACGCCCAAACTCCATCGCTCGTGGTCATTTCGAGGTGCCCTCGGCAGCAGCAGGGAGCGGAGGGTCTGGTGCAGTGCGAGGAGCTGCATCTCTCTGCAGACCATCACTGCCTGCCCGCAGGACGATGCTGCAGGGGTGTGCCAGCAGCGTTTCCAGCTCCTGGAGGAGAAACCCTGAGGCCTGGGGCTCTGGGTTTAGAGGGAAAGAAACAGCAGAGAGAGGGAGCAGCGTCGTCTCCTCCTTGTGCTGACAGCTGGCAGTTTTTCATCTTCCTGGAGGAGAAGGCTTTGCCTTCCGAGCAGGAACGTAACAAGGATTAAGGATCTTGAGAAAGAATATTACCTCATCTGTGCTTAATTATTTTTACATCATCTTTTTGGAGGCAAGCGCCTTTTTCTGGCACCCTGGGGACCTCTCAATCCCCTCCCTCCCTGGCACGTCACGGGGCGAGAGCCTCCAGCGAGGTGGAGGAAGCATCTCGGGGCTTTGCACCTTGCCAGGAGCGGGGTGGGAATAGGGAGGCTGCGGGCTCGGCGGTGGCTTTGCTCTCCACCTGTGCTTGGAGCCCGGCTTCCCGGCCGACGCCAAAGGCTTTGCGCTTGGCTGCTGGCGTGCGGGAGAGGAGGGCTTCCCATCCCTGCGCCGGGCTGCTGGGGCGGGGAAGGGGCAGCAGATGGAGAGGCTGGAAGAGCACCGGGTCGCTGCGGCGAGGCTTTCCCGGGATTTTATATATAGTGGCTCGGGAGCTTGAAGAGGCAGGGAAGGGAAGAAAATAAAACAGTAACTTGAAGCTTGCCGATCCCAGGGACAGAGAAGCGTGTCTAGGTGATAAGGAGAGATTGTGACCGGGTGCTGTGAAGGGCAAAAGCACTTATTTCACTGTTGCCTCATGCGTTACCTGAGCCCCGTTGCTTTTCAAAAGCACTTAAATGCCCGTAGGATAGAGGGAATGCTTGGATTACACACTGTCTGGCTCCATTATTATCCAGGGATCTCCAGGCTGATGCATTGCACAAAAAAACTGCTGTGGAGGAAAAGAGAGGAAATATATATTTTCACTTCAGCTCGCTTTACGTGTCCTCAGGGGTAATCTCCGGAGAAGGGACCGGGCTGAGAAATTCAAGGCACATCTGGCTGCTCGTCACCCCGTCCTTCTGCGCGACGGGGCTTTGGCAGGGAGGGTGGGCACCGTGTCTTTGTGCAGACGCGCTGCTCGCCGCGAACGTGAGACCCTGCTCCGTGGCCTGGCGATGGGCAGCTCCAAATACCCGCCTGCATTTTGTTCAAACCCCGGAGGTCTAAGCTACCAGCAGAGTTGAGGTCCGGAGTATGATATAATAAAATCATCCTCTGGGAAGAAATCTGAAGTTTTGTTTGACTTCAGCATCTCGACTCTCAGGTTTTGCTCAAGTTGTGACGCAGCTGAGAGCAAGAGCCGAGTTCTTGGTGTTCAGCCCAGGCTGAATCTATTGCGCTTTTTTATGTAGATAATAAAAATCTGCTCACATTTAATTTATTAGTATCGTAATATCATCATGGAACAGCAGTAAAATTGTTCAATTTATCGGATGTTTTTCACACCAGAGAGGGAGGATGGTGCAGTAGCTTGGGCACTTGCCTAGGAAATCAGCAGGGGGGTTCTGGGCTGCAGAGTAACCCATCTCACCTCAGGCACGTCACCTCGTGGGGATCCATCATCCCCAACCTCCAAACATTGCGTGTTGAGGCCGAGGGGGTTATCTGGGCTTCTCCTGTCATCACTGGGGCCACAGAGATACCTCCAAAAAGGGGCGAGATGAGACAGCTTGTCCCCAGACCTGTGTCTTGGCTGGCATCGGTGGTGGACACGGGAAGGGAAGTCACCCACCGGTGAGGAGACAGCTCACCCTGAGAAAGGACACGATCCCTAAAGTGTCAGGATAAGCCCGAATGCCACGGATACCTTCATCCTTGACATTAACTCCCCTGCTACCATGGTCTGGCATGTCTAGCCCATGAAACCCCTTGAATTTGTTGAGGTTACCCCATGCAAGACCTCCCGGGGACTGCCACGCTCACTTTCGGTGCCTCTGAAGTTAATTTGCATCCCAGCCACTGCGCAAGTAACGAAGTAGATTGGGGAGAATATAAACAGTGGATCTGAGGCTGAGTGGTTTTATGCAGGGACATTATCCTCCGTCGCTGGCATCCAGCAAAGCGTGGCTAAGTCCTGACGGCTCCGTAATCCCAAATTTGCTTGGAGAGAAGCGGGGTTTTAGCTGGCTGAGGGGGCTGCGGGTTTCTGCTGCCTGGAGGAGGGCTTGGGCAGCAGGCAGCCTCCAGGCCCTCTGCTCTTCGCTCATCTGGAGACGATTTGTGGAAATGGAGGGTTCAGACCTTGCTGGGGGACCTGGGGATGGAGGGTGATAGGGCTGGCAGAGACCTTTGGGAGGAGCAGGACTGGACAGGAGAATAATCCCCTTCAGGAGCAAAGTGTCTTCAGGGTTTGCACCGTGGTGTCTTCTGCAGGGGGGGCTCAGGTTGTTAATGAGGCTGGAAGTAGAAGACTTCTTCCTCTGAAATATCACTTGGTAGCTGAAACGCTTCGCTGGGGTAAGGTGCGGTGAGGGGAGGAGATGCAGCCGTGCGGATGGTGGGAGGGGAAGGAAGAGCTGGCGGAAGGGACAAACAGTAGGAAGCTCAGGGTTTCTCTTTCGCGGTGTGTCAGAGCTGGGTTTCTCCCCAGATGAATTTTCCTCGCTCCTGCGTGACGCACAGCGAGCTGCTTTCACGTCTCCGCTTTGCGTTGCGTTGCCTGGCCGCAGGGATATGAAGGTCTGCGGAGAGGATGGCAAGGGATGGGTTTGGGCAGGAGGTGGCAACCTGCATCCCCCCCGAAAAGTGTGGTTGGGACTCAGGCTGGAGGTTTAGCCTTGGCTCTGGTTGTCTCCGAGGTTGCAAAGGAGCAAATGGGAACCGAGGAGTGAAAGGTCCTTTGGTGGCTGGTGCTGGGTGGCTCTGACCCCTCTCTGCCTGAAATTGCTGTGAAGCTCTTGGGTAAATCTCTGGAGCCACCAGTTTAGGAGGATATTGGTGCCCTGAGCACCGCAGGTAAAGTGCTGACGTTGTCTTCTTTGGTCTCTGAAGCTGCTGCTGGCAGCAAAGCTAAAAACAGTGCCAGGAGGGGCTGGGGAAGGAGGGCAGAGCCCCCGAGAGCAGCGCGCTGATGAGTCCCCTCTCTGCTTCTCCCCAGGTGCTCCGTGGATAGCCGAGTCACCCGCGTGGCCTGGCTGAACCGCAGCAGCATCCTCTATGCCGGCAACGACAAGTGGTGCTTGGACCCCCGAGTGGTGCTCTTGGCCAACACCAAAACCCAGTACAGCATCCAGATCCAAGACGTGGACGTGTACGATGAGGGCCCCTACACCTGCTCCGTGCAGACAGACAATCACCCCAAGACATCGCGCGTCCATCTCATCGTCCAAGGTAAGAGGAAGGGAATCCGTAGAGGGGTTGGGCTTGGTGCTTTGATTTCTGTTCGTCCCTTTTGCCCTGGTGTCTTCCCCTCCTATCGCTCCTACGTCGAGCTCGCTGCGTGTGAAACAGCTTTCTGCAAGCACAGAGGCTGTTCACAGAATGGTAGGGGTTGGAAGGGACCTCTGTGGGTCATCTGGTGTTCCACAGGCTTGGAGAGTCCCGGTGAAGCTGGACGCAGTCGTGCTCATCCAACTTTCCTGGAGCTGTCATGGGGCTCTGAGACAGAGCTCTGCCTCCCAACGTAGTCGCTGGCAAACCCACGTTGCTGGTTGCTCCTGTTGTTGTATTTTGATGGGTTTTTTTTGTTTTCCATGCTGGAGGCAATGCTTGAAGTAAAACTTGTGTTGGGGGAAAAGAGAGAGCTGGCAGATTTGTGTACTTTGCGGGGGTGTGTGTATGCCTAGCAACAATATGTGTTTGTGTGTTGAAACTCCGTGCTTGTGTGAGGAGGAGGAAGAGGCAGAGGAAGGCCAGCATGGGGTGGTGGAGCGCTTGCAGCGGCCAAGCGTGCTCTTCAGCAAGCACGCACGGGCTCTCGAGAGAGCGTGGCCGCGCGTGATGGTCAAGCAGATGGACGTTCATGCAAGGTAGCTCCCGTGTCCGTGCTGCAGGACGTGTGCTGGGCAAGGGGGAGCCTGCGTGGTGGGACGTTGGGGCCCGGTGCGCTCGTAGGGAGGGAGCCTCGGGGAAGAATAATGGAGAATCTCTAATCCCTTCCTAGCAACCTTTTTTCCTTCTTCTTCGCCTGTGATTTGGCCAGGAGCCCTCTTAGCATGACTTAGCTTGAGTATTGGAATCTCGTCTCGGGCTAATTTTCGAATGCTGATGGGTGTATTGATTTGGAAACAAGCTGGGTTAAAAAGGCATTGGTCCTGTACACAGAGTCGGGTTGAGCTAATCCACCGTCGATATGCCAGGCCTGAGCATTATTAACAGCCTAATGAATAGAAGGGGGGGGAAACCTAAACCCAGGGCCTTTATTTTCCCCCCTCCTTCCCTTTCGGTTTTCTTTCTTCTTCGAGCAATCAAGCAAACGGAACAGAGCCGGACTTTCTCCATCTCCATTAGCCACGGAGAGAGCGCGGATGCATTGCCAGCCCGGCTCCTTGCTGTTTATCTTGCAATCTGTTATTACCTGCCTGAGTTTCTTTAAGCCAAAGTCGATCACCCGCAAGTTCTGAAGTTGCTATCAGGCGCCGGGGTGATGCAGGACAATTTCTATCTGTTCTCTTCTGATTCCCATTTCCTGACCTAAATTTCCCATATCACCAGACATCCAGGTCCATTTTGCTGTATCGTTAGGAAGAGATGTTTGGATACGGGAGGAAAAGGTCGTGTCTTAACTCCTTGCAGCGGTACAGTTAAATACTGGAGGATTCGGTGATGGGCTCAGTCCTGTGACGTGCTGAGCATCCTCGCCGCTGCCGACAGAAATACCGGCTCTCGGGAGCGGGCCCCCTAATTTCAAGAGCTGTTGCTTGGCTCTTTCTCGAGGCAAGCAAGGAAGCTTGCCTTAATGACCCTGATTAAAATTTGTCTGGGGTGCCAGGATTAACTCTCCCGCCTTGGAAAATGGCCCCAGTAATACACAAGCTGGTATAATCCTGCCCTGAAAGACATTCAGCTTGTGGGAAGCGGTGCTTTGCCCTCCCTCTCAGGAAAGCAGGGTGCCCGAGCACTGGATTTTAGGGATGTGCCAGCTTCAGCATGTGGCTGTGGGACCTCTTGCCCCTTCCTGCAGCCTGATAGGAAAGGAGAAGCGGTGAGAGGAGGTGGGAAAGGGAGTCTCCCCTTTTAAACAGGGTTAGTCCAGGTGCAGCCAGAAAGAGGGAGGTGTGCAGGTTGCTCTGAGCGGGTCCTGGCTTTTCCCTTGCTGCACCAGGAAAGGGCCTGGGGGCACAGCTCTGGAGGCTGGAGCATTCCAGCCTCTCAGGATGCAATTAAATCGTACCCGAGGGCAGGCTGCGTGCTCCAGAGGGACTGGCCACGGGGGGCAAGGAGCTTGTCCCCTTCCAGCCGGGATTTCAGCAGCCTGCTGCTCCCCCGGGCAGGCGTGATGGGTGCGTATCAGCCAGGGTCCGGACACCCCGACCTCGTGCCATGCATCCCTCCTCCCCGAATTTATGGGATATCGCTGGGAAATGGCCGTGGAGCTGAGGCATCAACGGGAAAGAGTGAAAAACAGAAGAGGGAGAGGGGTGGGAGAAGGAGCTTCCTTTAGGGTGTGAGGGTTGGGGCTGTTCCCCAAGGCAGCGGGAGAGAATCGGCTAGAAACCAGCAGCACCCAAGGATGTCCACGCTGCAGCGAGTAAGGCGCTGCACATTTATTTCTAGGTTGTCTGTAGTGATGGTTGAGATCCCGAAATAGGTGGGTAGAAGGCACCTCGAGAGCTGGTTTCGCCCGTCCCCCTGCAGCGAGGCAGAGACGTCGCTGGCGAACACGTGGCAAAGCTATTCTTGAAAAATCTTTAACAAAGCAGGTTCTTCGGTCTCCCTAGACAACCTATTCTACTGCTGCGCTACCCGTATAATTAGAAAATGTATAGCTAATATCTAACTTCAGCCTTCTTTGTCGCAAACGAAGTGGAGTTTTTCTCAGCCTGTCCCCAGCGGACGTGGGGAACAATTGATCACCGTCCTCTTTGTTACAGCCTTTAGCTTTGGGGAAGGTTGTTACCGTGTCGTCCCTTCGCCACCTGCTTTCTGAAACGATGCGAGGCCCCTTTCTCCCACCTTTCCTCCTCGGTCAGGCTTTCAGAAACACTTGTCAGTCCTCAAATCCTGCTGCTAAAGGTGATTGCTGCCGATCCAGGAATAGCAGGTCGGTGCATCTCTCCTTCCCGCTGTCTCCACGCTGATGTGGGACAAATGAGCCCGGGAATGAGACAACAGCCCCTTGGCACTGAATGCATCAAAGTTCAGACCTGCTGTTTCGGGGGCTGCTTTAGAGGGGGTCAGGCTCAGCGTTGGCGATGCCGAGTTGATGTGAGCCACCGACGTAGCTGCCAAAGCTGCAAGGAGGTTCTTAGCGCCTGGATCTCCCCAGGAAAGAAGCTCCCAGACTACAGCTGGACCTAAAATAGGGAGCGTCCATGTCGTCTGCAGTGTCTGGAGGGTGGTCCCTGCCTGTCCCACTCGCTCAGCCCTCATTTCTTCTTAGGAGGAGTTGCCATAGGACCGCAGCACAGGGAAGCGGCGCTGCCCGTGTTTGCAGGAGTCTGCCTCGGACCCCGGGAGGAGCGAGGTGTTGGGTGAAAATCCCAAAGAGACAAAATCCAAGGAAGCCCCGCTTGCAATAGGCAAGGTCTGAACTTGGAGGGAGGCAGAAACCCAGGGCAAGGAGGAGGACTTCAGCTGGGCCCCACTGACCTCGGAGGAGTGATGCTTTCCCTTCCTCTCCTCTCCTGTATCCCGCTCTGGGTTGCTTAGCGAGTCCCACTTCTTGCCCCCGCAGCAGCATCTCGGGCGCAGCCTCCCCCTTCTCCCCGGTCACCGCAGGACGCTTCGACGATTTAAGCTCTTCTGCGGGTTCCTGGGTTTAAAAGAGAGCGGGGAGGGAGGAGGAGGAGGAGGACGGGGTCTGGAAAGCTCTTATTTGTATTGATAATAAGCCGTCTCGGACGCGCGCCGGCAGAGCCCTCCCACTGCCTTGTAAGATGCATTCAGGGAAGCTGGCCTTATCTGGGCGCGGGAAATGGACTTGGGGAAGGAGGCACGGGGCCTGCCGGAGTTTAATCTCACTCAGGCACGCAAATTTGCATGATAGAAAGTGGTGGAATTTTAGCGCTTCAAAAGAAAGAAAGAAGAAATGAAAAATAAATAAAAAAAGGCAGGCGGCTGGGGGATATTGGGCTTTCTGCTGCTTTATCAGTTTCCCTGGCCCTATCTGGCTCTTTCTGCTGTCACTGGAGCAACTAATCACCCCTCCCCTTTTCTTTGGTGTAAATGAGTTTTCCCACTCTTTCCCCAGCCGGGGTTAATCTGCAAATCCCTGCCTTTGTTCGGGAGCTAATTACCTGCCGGCGGAGTCGGGGGGCTGCCCCGGTCGCGGGGGGCGGACGCGGCGTTGCCGGGAGCGTCGTGGCCAAAGGTGTGCGCCGGCGAGATAAAGCCGCCCGTGGGGCTGCCGTGCCCGAGACGGCTTCGTTTCAAGCGCCGAACTCTGCCTGATTGATTTCCCTCTGATGCCGTAAGCCCCTTCCGCTCGTGGGAGGACGAAGGGTAACTTCTTGCGGCGGATTTTTTTGCGGGAGCCAGGGGTGAGCCTGTCCCCCGCGTGGCCAAAGCCACCGGTGCTGGGGTGAGGAGGGGTACGGAGCTTTGCCCAGGGCTGTTTGCTGCCTCGGTGGTCTTGAGGGTGTGTAGACATCGGCCAAGTATGGTGCCACGGGCTGGAGTTTCACGTTGGGTAGGACGCTTCCCGGCAGAAGCCACAGGAGATGCTTCTGGCTTGGGTTTTTCTGATGTGTCCACACCTTTTGCCCCCTGAGAGCAGCTGGCCCTCCTAGAAGCAAAAGCTGATGCCTTCTAAAAGGCATGCGGAGGGCTGGGACAACCTCCCCGAAGCGATGGAGGGGAGGAAACCAGCGGCACGGAATCGAAATCCTCCCTCGCTTCGCCTGCGCGCTGGGCTCCTTTGACTAACGCGTTCCTTCCCCATCTCTCCTTTGTTGCTGATCACCGTCTGCCCATCAAAGCGTCTTTTCCTTTTGTGTCAGGGCTGTTGTGGAGGACTGAAGGTCTCCCACGCGCTGTCCTAGTTGATGGCTTTGTATCCCCGTTTCGCTCTGCCTTCAGGGGAGCATCCCCTCCTCTCTGCCGCTCCCGCACCCATTGCTGCCCCCGGATCTCTCCGTCTCCCTCCCAAGGTTACACCAGCCCTCGCTTCTCCACAGGGACCCATCGCCTCGGCCGTGCTCGCCACGCGCCCGGCGTGCGGATGGGCAGGCTCCCTCCGGCCTCCCCCAAGCCGCTTGACCTCTTGGCAAATGAATTTAACATCTGCGAGGCTGAGATAATAATTGTCACCTACTTCGCAGGGGGGTTGATGAGGATTAATTCGTTAATGTCGGCAGAGGTCTTTGAAGATGGAGCATGCTATCTGAGAGCTAAACGTTATTATTAATTAGCAATTATATCGTGGGGCG
>Ga0065711_1041424_pt1 | contig 16166 bp, 9 predicted proteins | sample Hoacrofraction12_FD_59098 | JGI IMG/M metagenome (GOLD analysis project Ga0065711, IMG submission 59098) | Hoatzin crop microbial communities from Cojedes, Venezuela - Epithelial fraction 12 v2 (version 2) | ecosystem: Host-associated > Birds > Digestive system > Esophagus > Crop | place...
TTTTTTTTTTTTTTTTTTTTTTTTTTTGTGGACTGACTTTGCAGTTTGGCAGTTTGAGGGTTGTTGATGATTTAGCCTCCATGCCTGGCTGGTTAGAAAGCCTCTTGCATCCTCAGCCCGCAAGCAGCTCCAGCTGCCCCAGTGCAGGGGGTGGTGGTTTGATGTTGTGGGGAGTTTACACAGAGTCCTTGGTGGAGTCTCTGGGGTTACTGTCTGTTCCCTTTCCAGGGCTCAAACACATTTTTCAGGAGTTTCGTTCTCAAAACCACACCTGATTTTATTATTCCATTTGCAATAATTTTATTATTCCATGCAAAAGCACTCCTATGCATACCTGTTTCATAACTCTAATAAAGTTCCCCTCCATGAATTTTCAGCTAAGCTCAAAATGTGACCTCAGGAGGAGCCTAAACTTCTCCTAACAGCAGCTACTCCTTGCCCCGTGAGTGTATAAAGCAGCACAGCTGAGTCTGCCAGCCCATTGTGCAGCCCTGCTGTGCTGTTGTGGGTGCTGGATGGTGTCTGCAACGCTGCCTGGGAAACCACAGGTAAGCAGGGCGAGAGGTGAGCAGCTCCTCTTCCTCCATGTGCTCTTCAGACCCCTGTGCCATGAACAAGGTATTGCCTCTGGTTATTATATCACCCCCCCACGTATGTGGAATCCAGGGACATCAGTTGGGTAATCCTCACCTTTCCTTCTGGTTACTGTGTAATCTGGTTCTCAGCGATGATATTCTCTTGGGAGACACTTGTCAAGTAAATTCCAGGGACCAGACTGATTTTTTTTTTTTGGCTGCGAAAGCTTTGATCCCATGAGCCATGTTGGCATGTGAGCCCTGCCCAGCCTGCCAGCACGGGGCTGCACAGCCTCCAGCCCTTCTTCCTCCCCAGGCAACGAATTGCTCACCCAAATATTCAACTCTGACTGTGCACCTTGGCACAGAGCATGTGCTTTACCCTGCGTGCTAATGGTGACTCACGATTTGAGCTGGGAAATAACAAGTACTTGTGAAAAACTTGCCATCTGTCTTCCCCCGAGGAGTCTCAGGCTCCACTGGGATCCTGGAGTGTGAGCTTAGGGGGGTCTGAGCTGCTGTCAAGTGCCTGCCCAAGCAAATAAAGGCACTGGAGGCGGTGTGTTGGCACAAGAATTTCTTTGAGTTAAATCAGGTTTGACAGTCTGAAACGATACCATCATCTGACGTTTAGTTTTCAGCTTGGCTGTTTCTTGATCAGAGATTATTTTTTTTTTGTTGGTGAGAAAGTAATAAACTAGAAATCCTTCTAATTTGTTTCAACAGAGTTTAGAAGTGCTTTTTTGTGTTTGGAAAGTGAAAACTTACAGGAATAAATTTCATTCCTTTGAACTTATCTATAACTGTTTTTGTTCACTGCAAACACCTTTCTTCTTGTAACAATGTCCCTTTGGTCTCTGTGGATGCTATGGTTTATGTGGAATCCTTCCAGGACAATGCTTGGAGTGTCAGCCTGTAATGTGCTCTGTGTGTTTGTGTTCTGCTGCGTTACAAAGAACCAGCTCATTGCTTCAAGCCTGAAGCGTGGATGGCTGATGCCAGTGACCTTGGGTGCCTTGACACCATGATGCTGTGGCCACTTAATTTGGGTAAAATCCATCCCATAGTGTACGCTGGTGGGCTCAACATCTTATGAGGGATCCACAGCAATTGTTATTCCCAGAGTTCTAGATTCAAGTTCTTCAGTGGGGACCAGACACCAGTACAATTCAGAAGGCAGGGGATGCACTGGGACATTAAAATACTTTCTCTTGGGTGAGTAATAGACTCCTTTGTGTGCATTTTCTTCTCACTTGATTTCTTCCTTGCCACCCTGCCCACAACAAGGTGATGGCATGCAATGTGTACATTTAGGATACTGACGGAAGATCTGCTGTTGCATATGATGAGCTTTCTTTCAATGTGGTATCAAGTACATTTTCTTCAAGGCATGAAGCTAAGCAGTTCCTTAACCATGGGAAGACCTTTAGATTCAGTCACCTTAGAGATGCTGTCCATCAAAGTCAGTCGTCTTTGGTCCCAGTGCTCATTTTGTGTGTATTACTTTGTGCTACTGTGTATTTTGTTTTTCTCTACCTAGTCTTTGCTCTGGCATCTTTACTGAGGATGCAAGTGTTATCTTGCTTTGCAGGCGGTCCCAAGTCTCTGTATGGAGAATCCAAATGAAGTCTGTTTTCCTAAGTGCTCGGCTTTGCTGACAGTGAGAGGGTCTCCCCCTCCTCCCATCTATCTTTTGCTTTGAGTGTGTTAATGAAATGTACGTGCAGTCTTGGTACTGCTGCAAACTCAGCAGTGTGATGTCAAATCAGGAAGTCTCAGTGCCTGAACAGCAGTAACATGTCTTCCCCATACTGAATGCATCTATTGTGGATCTGCTGCTGTTTGTTCCTGCTTGGCAGTGTGTGCCCCCAAGCAGTCCTACTGAAACCACTGTAGGCAGGAAGGTGTCATCTCCAGTGGGATTTGTAGTGTGAGGTTTGAAAGACATATTCTTCAAGGCGTGAAGTTAAGCAATACTTACATTGCTGAGAGCCGTAATAACATCAGCATGTCTACAGTAAACTGCAGTGTGAAGTCTCAGCCCAAGCAGATTTTTAGCGTTTTTAACAATTCTTGAACATGCTTTGTATTATTCCAGAAGATGGATTTTGCACCCCTCCCAACATGTAATCTGAAAATCCACTTCAGACCTTCCCTGATGTAGATTAATACACTAGGAATGGCATTTCGTGAAAACACAGAAAATTAACCTAATGAAATATTTAATTACAAAATAAGATGAAGCTGCTTCATACAAATGTCAACAACCCCTTGCCTGGGGGTGTTTGTTCTTGTATTTGGACCTGTAATCTAAGATCACGCATAGCAGAGTTTTTCTCTACCGACCTTGTTGCAGACAGTTTCTGCCTGAATATACAGCTTATTGTTCACCAGATGTAATTAGACCAAGCATTATGACAGTTGGTAGGATTACAGCACTTTGATAAATGACTTGTTTCTTAGAAGGGAAGGTTTGTGTAGACAAGACCATTCATCTAATTTCTTGCTCATTTCCTCTGCCATACTTTCTTCTTGAAAATATGCACATGGGGTTAGATGTGTCCTCAAGGAGAGATTTAGGTGTTTCCCAGAGCCATGGGCTGTGGGTCCCTCTGAGTGGCAGCCCTGCCCTTCAGCATATCAAGTCTTCACCACAGCATGGTGTCATTTACAAACTTGGTAAGAGGGCTCTTGTTGGCTCCTGCAGGTCTCTGATAAGGGTGTCAAAGATGACACGTCCCGGTACAGACTCCTGCAGTACCCTGCTTGCTACTGGCTTCCAGGTACTCAGTAACTCTGACCCTCTTGCCCATCTAGTTGTCACCTCCCCTCTTCCAGACTGATACAACATAAGCTGTATAAAAGATTGTGGGAGGTGGTGTTGAAAATGTGAAAGTCGAGGTGAATGATGTCCATGGGTCTCCCCTCATCTACAGCTGCAGTCATTCTCCTACAGCAGGTAATCATGTTGGTCAGGCATAGTTTGCCTTTGTTCAACCCCTGCTGACTGGTCCCAGCTGCTGCCTTCTCTTCCAAGCCCAGTCCAAGAGGACTTACTCCATGACTTTTCTACCGACCAAGGCAAAGCGAACTGTTCTCAAGACTGTCTTTTTGGCCTTATTTGAAGATGGGTGCAGCACTTGCTTTTCTTCTGTCATTGGGGACCTCCCCAGTCATGATGAAATTGTCCTTCTATAACAATGGTCGTTTCTCTTGGCATCCGTAGGTGCAACTCATCTGGTCCTGTGAGCTTGAAATCAAGAAATGTTAAGAAAAATCTATGATTTCTGATCTTGCAACTGTTACTGAAACTGCACTGTGGAGGTCAGATGGACTCAGTGCTGTGTCTCTTCCAGCCACAGTCACTGTGACAAACCCAATAGACCTGTGCTGCATATCAAGGGAACTAGTTTTGCCTCTCAGCACAAATTAGGCTCTTTCCAGGAGGTTTTGATGACAACTTCTCATTAGTTAATGCAGATATCTCTGGCCGTTCTGAAGCTTTAAAGTGATTGCGAGGTTATTTGGAGGTGTCTGCTTTTCCACGCTGGTTGGAGGTAAGCGTGAAGGCTTCTCTGTGAAGTTCTGCACGCTGGAATTGATAATTTTTCTATTTTCTGAGTAATATGTGTGTCAGAGCTCAAGACAGTAGCTTTCCAGAGGCTTGAACAACGGTGACTATCCGTTCCACTTTACAGTGTATATTTTTATCTGAAATTGTGTTTTAGGCTTTCCTCTGAGCGGTGTGACTGATCTTTAAAGCTTCTTGATATATTACCCAGGCCTATTAGATTTTGCTAGACCTCTCCATCACAAAGAATTGATTCTCCCCTCTTCCCCCCCTTAATGCTCGAACTGAGAAAACCCTTAGGGCTTCTGGCTTAATTAAAAATTAAATTTACAGATCATTTCTCAAATTGTCTCTTAAGCAGTGAGTAATAATGATCACCTCTGAGTGGTGTGTGTCACTATCATTTTAATGTGCTCTCTTGTAAATAGTAATGTGTCCCCTCTGTGAACCCTGTGTGGAGCAAGCTGACCTATGTTGTTCTGTGTTTATGTGCACAACACAAAAATCAGCGTTTTGAGTCCTGGGGAACCTATACCATACTCCATCTTTGATCTGGCTGAGCATGCTGGTTAGACTTGTTCATGTCACTTCTTTCTTCTTACCATAGAGAAGAAAGGAGTGAATTGTCCTGCATTTATGAACGTTTCTGTTTTTGTGAACTGTTTTCATCTTACCGAATTGTTTCCCCTACAATTTGAAGACCTTTTTTTTTATTGTCACTAAGATATTCAGTTTCCTGAAGTCACTTTTCTTCCAGTTGAGAGGAAACTCACCTTACGTGAAGGGAGTTTGAAAAGCTGCCAATCCGGCCTGGTACAAAAGGTTCTTGCTGTGATGTTTCACAGTAAACACACCACTGAGAGTCTGTTAGGCACTTCAATGTTGCAGGTAGGGGAGTTCATTGCAAATAGATCATCCAACACACTGAGCCCTGTCTCATGAAAGTTCTCTATAAGCCAATCCACTAATGGCTTTGTCTAAGTTTTTTTAATTGTATAATTTGCCTGAATTTATTTAACATATGAGGGATCTGCCATGAGCTTTCTGTGATTATCTGCTATTCATGCTATGCATTTGATTTGCTATATCTGCCTTTTTTGTTATTTTGTGGGTTGTCTGTATGTTTTAAAATAGAGAATTAACATTAATGAATGGTGAATACTTCTGCTGATGCACAGACCTCTGTCCTTATTCCGTGTAGGTATTTGTATGAAGCCACTTTCAAGTGTTTGAACAATAGCACGTGGCTGATTGCTGCTTTGCTGAACATAGACCTGTAGACTTGTACAGGTGAGACATCCGAGGGCTCTATCTCGATGTTTGCTTTCTTGTCAGATAAGTGTTTTTCTTCCCTTTATATATTTGCTTGTCTTCTCAATCCCACACTCCACTTATTTTTATTTACTTTCCATATCTTTACTGATCCTTTTCCTCCATCATTCTAAAAGGCATTTACCTTAGTATTTGAATTCACTCTAACTTTTGAGTTAAACATGCCTTTACCTAACCCAACCTTAGTAGTCCTATGTGAAGCCAGAAAAGGCCTGTGCTTGTTTCTTGATTTGGCCAGTTTGATCGTTTCCTCACAAACATTTTAGGAAACTGTCTATGCTATGTCACCCTTTCTGAGCTGGCATTGGTGTGCCTGTGCCCAACAGCCTCAGCTCCACCAGTTAGAGCTATGATGTGTTGTTCTGACCAGTTGCTCAAGCGTGCTGCTCTCTTCCCTCTCCAGGCACCACTGTTTTATTTCCAAATACATTTTTGTTTGTTAAAACTCCTAAAAGAGAGGCTGAGCAGAAAGCAGTTCCGGGGAGGATGTGGCCTAGAGATGTTTTGCCAGATCCTCTGTGCTTAAGGTTGGATTTTGGTGGGGATGAGCATTTAACAGCTCTGCAAGTGGTCTCTGAGCTAAAGCCCTGCAGTGATGGTGAAGAACAGGCTCAGAAAAAAACCTGCCCTTTGAAGCCCTTTTTACCAGAGTAGTACATAGTTTAATAATTGTTTGAATTACTCCAGTGAAAGCCCCTTGCACTCTAAGAAACATCACTAGAGAAAAATAAGTTAGCACCAGCTGAATTGCCAAACCATTAACCTCAACTACTGAAATGACAGTGCCTGCTTGTGCCTGCATGAAATAGCTATTCAACCGGTGGCATCAAAGGAGTGTCTATTCTCCAGATTCGGGGGCGGGGGGGAAGGAAATCCTGTCCAGACTGTGTCATAAAACAGTCAGGGCTGCTTTAAAGCAGTGGCTTGAATCTACTATGATTTGCAGAACCCTAAAATCTTCCCAGTGGAAGTCTGGGCTCCTGTCCAAAACGGGGGTCTTTGCATCACCGCCTGCTGTAGATCCCCTGGACACAGCCCAGAGAAACTCCTCCATGTTGACCCCAGTTGGTTTAAGCGACCCACAGCTCCTGATCCTATTGCTGCTGGGGCTGAGGGGATGGGGTGGAGTCCTGGGGAAGGGCTTTCCTAAAGCCAGGAGTTGCTGAAGCTCCTCTGACACATCCTCCTGAAGGCAAACCAGCCAAGGAGTGATGAAGTAGCACGAGGCCAGAGAAAAATGTTCATGGTTCCTTTCTTAGAGCTGCTATTGCACTACAGCAGATGCAGGCAGAGCAGCGTCTTGGTGCGCAGCCCCTGCAGTGGTTTGGGGTTTAAGTAAGAGACAGGGTGCCATTAATCTTGTGCCAGTGATTAGTCATTTTTTCATTTCCTTTCAAGACATGCAGAATAAACTGTTACCGCTTCCAGCTGCAGCAGTGTGGGAGTACTTGTCTAACCCCATGCCACTGGCATGCACACATTAGGTCCTTGGCGAACATGTGGGCAGGTCAGCTTTCTCCAGGAGCTCTGTGTGGTTGGAGAGTGCAAAGGCCAGATGGACAGGTTGGGATAAACTGTTTCCCCCAGATAACAAGGTAGCTCTTGAAATGAAGGAAATGGCTTTCCCTGAGTGTTATTCTGGAGTCTGCATGCGTGTATGACAGGTGACCTCAGGGTTTTCTTGCAACTTGGGCTGTCATAACAGATAGACTCCTGTTTTGAGGCATCTCTTGCATCATTGATTTGCTTTTCCCTGGTCTCTCCCTTTTCCTCACTTAAGGATGCTAGTGCATAAAAAGTCCTAGCTCCTGATCCCAGATAGCGCCGAGGGTCATGAATTAATAGTTAAGGTTATTGGGATGGCAACTTAGTTGATGTGCTGTTGTTTGAACTTACTTCACAGATGCTTCCACATGCGAAGGCAGGAGAGCAGTGTCCCTGCAGGCAGCTGGTTTGCCTAAGGCAGACTGGGCATGGCAGCAATATTAATTTTTCTCACATGGTTCAGGCCAGAGCTGCCCTTGGTTTTCCCCCTAGCATCTCACTAAGGACGCATCTCTATCACATGGGTGCTCTTTGCGGAATTATCTGCCAACACCACCATGCTGATCTTGATACAAATACTTCGTGGAAGAAAAGTCCTGCTCCGGGCAGTCTGTCTACACCTGTGGCAGAGAGGGAAGGGGTGCTGCTGGACTTGCTTGTGTAGCCTTATATAACAGACTGTTTATCTGTGCTCTCCTATAGTGTGTTATTTCCTAGAGTAATGTTGTGTTTCAGAATAGCCCAGAAACATCTGATTGCCTGCGAAAGAGGAAAACTATAGATTGCAAGTGCTCTGAAGCTATTCTAAACTAAATCTGTGCAGCTGCAGAAAAAGATTATTGAATGTATCTAGAAACTATGCCTCTGGGGTTCCTGTCTTACATTGGCTTAATGTTTCTGGGGTGTCCTGGGACTGGTTCAGTCCCAAGGGCCTGTGTATACAGCTAAAATGTCATACCCAAGATGTCCTCTGTCGCTCTAATTTGTAGGATCCTAGTTCCTCAACACTGTCTCATATGAACTGACTGAAACTTTGAAGTTTGGCAAGGAAACCCTCAACTCGCACAAGTTTCACTGAGAGGAAGCAATTTGGGGTGGGTGAGAAGGAAAATACTTGTGTGGGATCAGTCAAAACAGTGTTTTAATTTCTGATCTGCTATCATAAGGCATACTCCCATGCCAGACTAAAAAGGATTCCAAGTGAAAAACAGCATTAATAAAAAGAAAAAAAGCATTTTTGCCTTCATGCTTTTTTCTCATTCCTTCCACTTCTCCCTCCTCCTTCCCTGTGAAGTTCTGGTAAAGCCAACCTGGGAGCTTGCCAAGTATTTAGCAAGAAAATGGTTCAGTTCTAGTATTTTATTTTTTTTTTTTTGACAGATCCATCACTGATCATTCTCTGGAGTCTGTCCTGTCTGCTCAGCAGCCAGTTTTGCTCAAAGAGTCTGCTTGAACTATTTGTGCATGTTTGTAAAGCATGGATTTATACAATACCCAAACTAATTGTACAGTCCTGCTCTTTTGACATAGTAAAGTTTTACATTTGATTTGCATAGGCATAAAGGATTATGCCAGGTACATAGTGTGGGACATGAACTGTATCTTCCTTTAATGTGTGCTGAAGCTACCATCTGAGGTCATGGCAGGGCTGACTCTTCTGCAGAGACTGGTTGGGACTTGCTGGGGTTCAGGGGATTTTATATCTTATTGAGTTACAGACTAAATCTTCCAGTGCTGCTTTGAGGCCTAGTTTTGAGCAGCTGTAGCTTGAGGCACTCATGATGTTCAGATGCATCTTCCAGTGATGGATGCAATAGGTGTCACTGGTGCAGAAATGGAATTATCCGACTACAGAACTGAAATGGCCACCTTTTTCTGCATCTGGGGTGCAAACAGGGCTTCTGGGATTCAGAGCCACTGGTTCAGCTCTTGGGGCTAGCTGTGTTTTATGGATGCTGCAGTGCTGATAGAATTGCATTGACTTTAAACCTGGTGCCATTTGGATGTCTTCTCAGGTCCTTGCCCCAGCTCCTCAGGAGCATCCTGCTTGCACCAGCTCAGCAGCAGGAGCAATCTGGCTTTTCCTTCCTCCCCCAAGTTGTGCAACTCTGCTTTGTGTGTGTCCCTGCTGCTGAAGGCACAGCTGGTGTCCCTCTCCCTGGTTGCAGGCTCTGCATCCAGGACAGAGCTGGTTACCTGTAGATAGCTTGCAGAATGGGCTGTGAGCACTTTTCAAGGTCTTCACAGGCTGTCCGTGGCTCAGGTGGGCCAGAGACACTTTGCAGTGAAGCAGTAAAGAAACTAGTATTCTCCATAATGATGCAAAGAAATTAATGTTAGTGTGTATATATTTAACAAATAGAATTAAACCTTATTTTGTCCTCTGCCTGCTACTGTTTCTCCTCTCAATCTGTGTGCCACCAGTTCCACTTGGAGACCCAGTTCCGCTAATGTAGTGCTGACTGTTTATACATATTTGTGTGAATGAGGTTCATCGATCTGGTTGTTTAAGAGGAAAACGTTGAATTAGCCTCTGTACCTCACTGTGCTGTTCTGTGTCCAGTGCACCTAGGCTCTGCTGGAACAAGATAAGCGGAGCAGTCCTTTCAAGCTCCCCAGCAAAGCTTAGGTGGTCATCTCGGGGGACTGCTTCACCAGCAGAAGTTTGAGCTCGTCCTGCTGAGCCTTGCGTCTTACATCCAAGCTTGTTTTCTCTCTATTGATTTGAAGTAAATTAGCTTCTACTCTCTTTCTCTCTTCTCTCAGAGGGAAAAAAAAAAAGAGAGGAAAGAAAGGATAAGAGCTAACTTGGGAACTGTTGCATATGTGAATGCAATTTTAAAGCAGAGTTCATCTGTTTTTCTTGGAGACTGCAGTTAGTCTGTGCAGCTGTGCTGTTTTGCCTGCTCCTACTGGGCTTGCATGTCAGTGCTCCCAACAGCCTTGTGAAGGTCCAGCTCTGTGTCCTGTCCTGCTGCAGCTGAATCCTAATGCAGCAAATTGGGAAAGTATCTCTTGCTTGCTCTGTTTCTGCCGAATGCTGTTATAGGCTTGGTTGTTGCTCAGCCATGGTGATATTGCTGCTTGATTTATATGCCCTCTACCCTTTTTGCTCCTCTGCTACTTGAGTACAGCCGTTACAAAAGCCATCTGCAGCTTGTGCCTTTATTCCTTGGGTTTCTAGGCTGGCAGATGGTATGGACAAAAAGAGCCTTCCTCTATCTAAATTAAGCAATAACACATCAACTTCCAATCACATTCTTCTTATCACTTCGTGATCGCACTTTCATAAAATCCCAGCTTCCATAGCTAAGCATCATAGATATTTCTGAGCTTTATGGCTTGTGTCTGAAAGGAGTCTCTGTGCCACAAGCCCTGAAAGAATATTTCAAGAAATTACACACCTGTCCTTGCCTCCCAGTTTCCAGTTTGCAACAGCTCTGCTCATCCAGGCATTTGTTGCTACTAAAATAAAACATCGACAAATTCTCATGTTTGATAGGGACTGGAGCTAGCAACAGCCTGGCTGACATGCTGGTGGCTGACTGGGCTGTTTGCCAGCTCCTGTGCTCCCATTTGATGCGAGTTTGGGTATCACTGCAATTCAGAAATCTCATTTTAGAGGTTTTATCTTGTCACAATAAAAAGAAATAATTTGATTCTGTTCGGTTACGGGTTTTTTTTGGACCTGCTGGTTTATTATCGTTTCCTCATTTGGCCTAATTAAAGTGCTGTGTATAGCAGCTTGTTAGTCTTAACTATGTGCCTGCATCGCTCTGGGTAGTGCATCTTCACTGATCGCTTTAACAGCAAGATTGGCCCTGGGCAAATAATTTGTAGTAAATCTCTTGACTGACTGAACATCGCCTCCTTTTTTGCTTTATGAATCGTCTGTGGCAGATCATTGTTCTCTCAAGCTTGCTTCTTGTAACAATTTCCTACTAATTCCTGTGAATAATTTCTGGGCTTGGGTTGCTCACCCATGGTTCCTTGCAACTTGGCATTTGTGGTTCAAGCTGCTCCAACTGGACCTGTAATTTGCAGAAGATGCTTTGGTTTCTTGATTGAATCAGTATAACCAACTTCAACATCAATACTTAACAATATGAATTCCAAATTTTCTTGGGCATTCTGGATATTTTAGCCAATCTTTCAGCATTACTAAAGACTTGCTTTGTTGCATGTGGAAGTTGAACAAAAATAATAGAAAGAAATTAGTTACAGAAAATGTCTGTTTTACCCCTGGCTATTTTGTGTTTTATATTTTTTTTTCAATATTCCCTTGGTTCTAGTTCTTAACCTTCTCATCACCCTATGAAAGGAGCTGGTTTTCTGTGACGCAAAGGGACATCTCGCATCCAAAACCTGGGGAGCAGAGGTGGTGCTTATGTATTGATGTAGCAAAGGAGACCTGTGGCTCAGGCTAAACTCTTCTGTCTTTAATCTGCAACAAATGTTAAAATTTGCCTGCGAAGACCAGTAACTCCTTGGTTTTGCTTGGATATGAGCACTTGGAGCAGATGAGTTTGGCAGCTAGTTCCCAGGAGCTGGCGAGGCACTGGGTGCTCTGTGGTTCAGGACAGTCTTGCAGGTTCATGTCCAGTTCTGAGGCACTTCTAGCACTTGTGTCCCTGCAGCCCTGTCTGGTGCCTTCATCAGCTTGGGCAGCCCTGTGCCGTCCAGGTGAGACGGTGTCTTTCTCCCAGGAGGAGGCATTTCCTGTGCAGTGGGGGGTTAAGCTACTGCATAAATGAAAACAAAGTGCTTATTCCTTCTGCACAATGCTCTAATGGAAAAATATGCTGGCTGTTTCTGCTCTTCCCTCAAAACCTGATGTGTTTGTAAATTCTAAGTAAGTACTGACGGGTGACTAATTTATTTTTGTCAGCTTAGTAACAAAGGCTACCCTTTGCCACCATGTTCATTTGTTATGGCAGTGCGTTGGCTGACATTGAGGTTCATTTGGGTTTTTAATATATCTCACTGATGCAGCATTGTAGCTATTTGGCTGCATTCCTCTCTTTTTCTTCCAAATCAAATTAATTTTTAATTTCTCCCATTTATTTACTTAATATTTTACCTCTACAGACAAGCATTTACAATTTTCCTAAGGTGGTACTGCTAGCGTAAAGCTCCAGTTTTGAGGCTCATCAGATGACTGTTGACTACCACCTCTTCTTTTTTTTTTACAAGCCAAAATGCAAGGAGAAATGGGATAGGAAGAGACACAATTTGATTTTTTTTTTTTTCCTTTTTTCCTTTTTTTTTTTTTTTCTGGAAGATGCAATGTGCCATTGCTGAAAATGAAGACTAATGTGCCAGCAAATGCATGAATGTGTCAGTTAGTGAGTACTGTCAAAGTTGGTAAGTGCCTGGAGCAGTGACAACACCAAGTGCTGTGCTGGCTGCTCCAGGCTGGTGTGAACCCAGCCAGCCTGGGCAGTGCCATGGGAAGCACAGAGCTCAGCATCGGGAAACCTCCCACATCATTATCCATCTTCTGGGGAGACTAGAGCTCCTATTATTGCGGAGGGACTTCAGGAACAGGTCCAGCTTTGCTCTGAAAAGTAAAGGACTGGAAAAGTAATGGATGGATCTTTTGCATTTCCTATACGTCTCCTATGTAGCCCACTGATCCAATAACATGAGTGAAAATAATTCTCTTGACCTGCTTCCACTGTCACCTAGCAGTGGGTGTGATGCTAGGGTTAGCAGCACTCACCAGGACCAGCCAATGCTTTGCTGGTCAGTCTGGGACTGGCTGCAGCATTTGACCAGCAGTTGTGATGCCAAGATGGGACAAAGGTGATGCCCACGAGTCTTCTCACGACTGTGGGTTGGTAGCGGCCCAGGAACATGTTGCCCACCCAGAGTGAGCCACTCATTCATGCTAAAGTGAAACAACCACTACCCCTCCAGAAGGGCTTTGCTCTGCTGGTGGCTGAAGTGAGCTGTGCTAAATCTAGTCCAAAGTTTCCAGGTGTACCTTGTGCTGGGAGAGGTAACTCACTGCCCTGTCTCCTGGTGCCTTTGTAGCACCTCATGTGGCCAAAGATCCATTCACCTCAGGTTTGGCAGGATCGCTCATTAGAGTTTCTTGTCACTGTCTGGCAGGAGCTTGTGGTTGTAATACGGGAAGAAGCCAGGGGACTTGGCAGGCATTTCTTTGTGCTTGCCTGTGTGCTATTTTCAGCATGTTAATGTGAATAAGCATAGTAGCAGTCTTGGAGATCACTGGTTGAGGCTTTTTCCTGCACACCATTCTTTGGTAAAGCAGACATAGAAATGGCTTGGATAGTTCTATGTCCTTTTCCCTTCATGTGTCTATTGAAAGATGCTGGATCTTCTTCTTTGTTTTCAACAAAGTTGCTGGAAACTTCCCCTGAATGTAATCAGCATTCATATTGAAATATATTTTTATAACATTTTACTAGACTCTTTAACTTCAACAAAGCATTGAATTGCAACAGCACCATCCATGAACTATTACGTGCTCCATGCATTCCTCTCAGCTTTCAGACACAAACCCTGTGTTAACCATACATCATTGTTAGGCTGACTTCATAACACTGATAGACACAGAATGAAATTCAGAGCAGGAAACAGAGAGGCTTTACCATTCAGTGTGAACAGACTGCAAATTGGTGTTACTGCTGTAAAGGTTAACTGAGATTGAAAAATGATCTCTTAGTACCATGTAAGCTGACCGTTTCCTTTTTTGCGGAAATAGCCATGACTGGCATCTAATGAGTAGAGGGGATGCAAAGAGAAGGAGAGTACCCTTACCCTGAGGAAATCTTGTAGCAATATCTGACTTCTGTAAAGTGAACATGGACATACTAAAGAATATAAATGTGCTGGTTGGATCAGATTAGACCCATGCCCAACTAATGGGTTTCCTTTTTTCAAAGCCACATGCCTGCTCGGTGTCTACCCAAAAACGTTCAAGAAGCTGTGTGTGCTAAGTGAGCTATCTTTTTTCATAGTTTCAGTGTGGCAGTCTTGATGGTGTGTTACTACCTGACACCAATTTTGATAATCTTCAACTGGAGTAAGTGAGTGCAAGTATTACTTGGTCTTCTGTGTGCTTTGATAGGTCAAAAAATATCTTCTGATTAGGGTGGGGATACCAGAAGAGGTCTCTGGGATTGAATATTAATGTCAACCTTAATCAAAATGATCATCTGAACTCCCTAGGCAGCTGTGAAACTCCTGAACTGGGAGGTCTCAAAAAAACTCTTCTTATATGCATGCATGGAAGGGAACAACTAAGTCCCAGCTTAGTGAGCTGAAAGTCTGGGACACATGAAGTTGTCAGGGTGAGACTGAATGCCCAAGTGTATATAGACACAAGGTTTACTTCTGTTTCTTACTTTTAAGCCACAGATCTGTATGACTGAACGAAAAAGTTATGGAGCAAGTCTTGCCTCTCAGAAATTTGTCTAAAGACCTTCTCAATTTTATTTTATTTTTTTTTTTTCAATTTTCTTGTGTTAAGTGTTTACTGTAAACACTAGAAGTATATGTTAGACAGTTGAGTTCACTGAAAATACCAAGTTTTTGTCCAGGATGAGCAGGTACTGAATGCTGCTGAAAGCAGAACACAGCAGAATCATCACCTGCTCTATGCAGGATTTCTCATGTGATAACGTGGCAATCTTTCCCATGATTATAATATTATTAATGTTTATAACTTGGTTTTATCCTTAGCAGCAGTCTACAACAGTCCAGAAACATCAAATAAAGGGTTAGTGATACATATAAAAAAACAATAAAACAGTTATGCCATGGTAGGTTCATTAGAACAAGCTCATATATATTAAATTACTTATTCTTACCAGTTATTGTAGTGATAGCTCATCCAAACCAAACGCGCTGCCCATGGTTCAGCCACAAGGTGAAATTCCATACTGCATGAGGTGTCGTTTCTGATGACATGCACACAGAGCCGGTAAAACCTGATAATGAGCTTATGAAAGCAGGAAAGTGCTGTGTAAATGGTTCATTAATTTCACTATAAATGAACCATAGAACAGAAAACAGACTATTGGTGACTAGAATAATCTGACAAAGAGAAATACTGATATAAAAAACCTGTTTTCACCTTATATGAAAAAGGTACATGCTTTAGAAAGATAAGTATAAATGCTGCCTCACCCAGTAAACCTAGAGCTTTTTCATTCTTCAGGCTCCTTGCTCGTCCATTCACTGATGTGACATAGCAGGAGTTCTTCAGAGGTTTGACCCCACCTTGTGAAAAGAACTGAATCTGCTTTGCCCATCTCTGAATTACACTGCTGCAGAGAGAAGGTCTGAGTCCTGGCATAACGAGAAGTTCTACTTTCTGACTCTTTCTACAAAATAGCAGAAATTCTCTTTCACAGAATAGCAGCTCATTCTGGATGTCATCAAGCAAGTGGAGGAAAAAAAGGCTATCTGGAGTAATCAACATGGATTCACCAAGGGGAAATCATGCTTGACCAATCTGATAGCTTTCTACGACGACACGACTGGCTGGGTAGATGAGGGGAGAGCAGTGGATGTTGTCTACCTCGACTTCAACAAGGCTTCTGACACTGTCTCCCATAACATCCTCATAGGGAAGCTCAGGAAGTGTGGGCTGGATGAGTGGACAGTGAGGTGAATTGAGAAATGGATGAACGGCAGAGCTCAGAGGGTTGTCATCAGCGGCACTGAGTCTCTAGTTGGAGGCATGTAACTAGTAGGGTTCCCCAGGGCTCAGTACTGGGCCCAGTCTTGTTTAACTTCTTCATCAGTGACCTGGATGAAGGGACAGAGTGTACCCTCAGCAAGTTTGCTGATGACACCAAACTGGGAAGAGTGGTGGATATACTACAAGGTTGTGCTGCCATTCAGCAAGACCTGGATAGGCTGGAGAGTTGTGTGCAGAGGAACCTGATGAAGTTCAACAAGGGCAAGTGCAGGGTCCTGCACCTGGGAAGGAACAACCCCATGCACCAGTCGAGTGGACCTGCTGGAGAGCAGCTCTGCAGAGAGGGACCTGGGTGACCTGGTGGACAACAAGTTGACCATGAGCCAGCAGTGTGCCCTGGTTGCCAAGAAGGCCAATGGGATCCTGGGGTGCATTAAGAGGAGTGTGGCCAGCAGGTCGAGGGAGGTTT
>Ga0065711_1041423_pt1 | contig 16164 bp, 10 predicted proteins | sample Hoacrofraction12_FD_59098 | JGI IMG/M metagenome (GOLD analysis project Ga0065711, IMG submission 59098) | Hoatzin crop microbial communities from Cojedes, Venezuela - Epithelial fraction 12 v2 (version 2) | ecosystem: Host-associated > Birds > Digestive system > Esophagus > Crop | place...
TGGTGGGGGTTGGAAGGGACCTCTGTGGGTCATCTAGTCCAACCCTCCTGCCGAAGCAGGGTCACCTACAGCAGGCTGCACAGGACCTCATGCAGGCAGGTCTTGAATATCTCCAGAGAAGGAGAGATTCACTGTATCCTAGAATATCTCCAGGCTAGGGGCGTGGCCATTGCTCTCTGCTTCTACCTGGGAGGACCTTACACCTGGGAGAGTTTGAAATTAATTTTAATATTGTGCCCAGGCTTGCAGTCAGTGCAGGTTGTTCTTTATTGTTCTCTCATTTGCCATTTTCAAGTCTCCGCATTGTATTTGCTTACATATATTTAATTATTAACAACATAGACTTAAGCTATGAGCCAGCAATTGCAGTGTTACAACCTTAGATTACGTGAGTTTGGACTGTGTACAAGCAGTGATACAAAGCTCTCTCTGTATGCTGAGTGAGTTTTCTTCTTGTTCTCATCTCCTGCTTTTGCTGAAGGATCACCATCTGTCTTTTCAGCAGAACAGGGGACGTGCAGAAGGTTTTAACTGTGTATTGTAATCTAATGTGTGATTTGTCTGTCTGTCTTCGTAATTTTCATTCTTTAGAGATGAATCCCTGGTCCATCTGTCCAGTAGCTAATCTAAGAGGGATAGCAATGAAATTATTGGAAAAGCGTGGCAGATTATTAGAAAGATCTCTTCTGCATCTATGCATAGTATGGTTTAGTCACTTTGAGATGGACAGTATGTCTTTAACAAACAGTATTGGGGAATAATGTTGTTTATGTATGCATAAAGAGTATAAATGATTTAAACGGAATGGTCCAGAAAGAGACTTACCTTTCCCTGCAGTGTCTGCCCTGAGGCTTTACTGAGTTTACAGTCCTCTATAGGTCTAAGCTGTGTAAGTCTGACAGAGTTTAAAAACAGTAGAAGATGGGAAATTTGCAGTGCTGTGGTTATGTAGGTTTATTTTTTTTCACTAATCTCTGAAATATGTTGTTTTCTGTTGACCGGTCGAGTTTACTGTTTGAATTTCTAATTTACCATACAAGTGATCTTCATTGTAGAGAGTTTTCTCTATTTGAGAAAAATGTTTGATTCAACTAAGTTTTGTATGTTAGAAAGGGTGCATGCTAACATGTGAAATTGCATAGCAGAGTGTTTTGTTAATATAGAAAGAACATATACCTAAGGTACGTCTATCTAGGTGTATGTATTGGCAGCTTGGGAACTACACGTGGTTTAATAAAAGCTGAGGCAAGAGACAGGCGTGTCCTAGAGCTTCCTGTTTCTAAGACTTCAGTACTCACAAGCTTCTAGTCTATTATGTTAATTTACCTTTTTTCAAAAGCTGTTGAATTTTGTGTCCTAACTGGCAGTGAATAGGCCTAATGAGCTGAAGACTGAATCCTCAGGTTGCCGCCGACAGCTGATTTTGGTGAAAGAGTTTCCAGGCTAGTACTTTTATTCTTCCTTGGTATAGACCTACATTTGTTAGAGTACTAAAGCCAAATTTGTAAGCCACACGTCATAGAATCCCAAGTATGCGTTTCATGAATGAAATTAATCTTAACGATGGCTATGAAGAATTATAATATTCTTTAAGTACTTCACAGAATTTGCAGATGCACACGCTGTGGGATTTTCATGGTTCTGCTTTTATCTGTTACTGTAGATTTTGAAAACTTGTATGACAGTTATGTATGGCGCTCAAAAATAATAGAAGCTACAGTAACCGAAATGGAAATAAAGAAGTTGAGTTGAAATGCTGTATAGCTAGTTAAAAAAAAGTGGAAGTCGTTTGAAGTGTACATGTCTCGCTCTTATCTGTTGGATCTCTCTTTCCAAATGTGATCCGTCCTATGAAAAGCATAAGATCTATCTAAAATAAATCATCTCCGCCAAAGATGCGTGTTAATCTGAAGAGGAGTGTTGATACTGAGATGATTAATCTCCCTTCAGTTTACTTGCCTAAGTATACTAAATGTAAAAAGGAGAGAGCCTAAATTACAGCAAATACAGAAAATAAAAACCTGAGCCACTGACAGTTGTATTCCTGTAAGCAGAAGAAACAAAGGGTCAGATAACAATTTGTATTTTAGTACTAGAAAACATGCACACCTTTTATGTGATTTTTTTTTTTTTTTTCCCCCCCTGGGTGATATGTACAGGTACAGTCTTTAATTTTAGAGATTACAACTTCAGAACTCTAGCTTAAATTTATTATTCATTACACATATACATACTCCTCAATCTTTTGAACAGAAAGGGGTGAGATTTGAGCTCCTGAAGACTAGTTGCCAGGTAAGTTTTCAGCTCCCTCATCTCTTCAGGAGGGGCCATGAAAATACTAGACAGACCTCTTGTATTCTGTGCTCTAAGGTGTGCATGCCGTCTCTATTTTTTAGGATAAATGATAGTTGTTATTCTACCTTGTTTTGCCAGTATAATAGGAAAAATGGATCTTTTTTAATTGGGAAGACACATAAAAATAGTACCACTTGTAATATTTCTTTAGCTTTGTGGCATGAAGATCAGTAACAAGGAAAAAGATGTTTGGTGATTGCAATTCAGAAAAAGAATTGCTTCTAAAAACTTGGGGAAAAAATGCATGTCAGAAGGTATAAGAGGACTTAGCTTATAAAACTTTGAATTCCTAAAATACTCTGTTGCAATATTTAGACACGAGAAGAGTGACTGAGGAGCCCTTGAGCGGATAATAAAGGCTGTTTCATAGACAAGGAGCACATGTGATAGAGCCAGCTACGCGTTCACGACCATAGTACGGATTTGTTGTAAGGCTCTCCTACTATTAAAGTATTCTGCGAGGTTCAATGAGTGACTATAGTGAACTGCAGTGCTTCCTTTGCTACTTGTACAATAGTTATTTCTGCATTAGTAGAATTTAAATTACTGTTGCTAAAAAAATTGGCTAAGGTGATGCAGTATCAAATGTTTCCCTGTGATTGTCGAAAGGCAGTATTGCAAGAAAGGACTTGAAATAACTTGTTGATGCTGTGGGTCAACACATCCTTTAAATAAAAATTAACTGGTAGCATATTAATATGTCAACATAAAATACCACAGATTTTTTTCCACAAGCCTTGTCTCTCCTATGCAAAGATCATTTATCCTTCCTACCGCATGAAAATATTCAGTATAATGCAAAAAAGAATTAATCTTTCTGGAATTGTTTGCTGCTGTTCCGTGAAAAGAAAGAATTTAAAAGTTAATTCTTTTCTGTACTTACATATCTGTAGCTTCTGGGATCCTCTGAGCAGTTAAGGGCATTAGCAGGATGGCTTGACTGTGAAAGTTTACCCTTGCACATTGTTTTCAAGAGTGACTACGTGAGTCTTTTGTGGGAGGGGTAGGTTTTTTTCAAGTGCTTAAAAAAAAAAAGCCCTTGCTTGTATGCTGGTCTTGATTTGCTGCCTACTGTTTTATGGGATGTGAAAGCATCTATTTTTAATCCTTTTACAATTAGTCTGCTCAAAGAGAGTGATTAGAAACAACCCTCCCGCTTCCCCCCTGAAGTTACGCATTACTGACTTTCATAGAAGGGACTTTACCCAGCGGTTTGCTTGACTAATTGTTGACCAACTAAAACTCTTGGGTGAAAAACTTTGTTTATATGCCGTTTGCATTTAAAAATAACTTAAGTTGATTTTGTAGCAAAGAGCTGTATGATCAGTGCACGCTTTAAAACTGCTTCTTACTGATCAGATCTGACACAGCACAAGAAAACCTCAGAACTGAGGCATACTGAGATGCTGTGTAAAAACAGACGTCTCGACACTTGTGTACATTCCCAGCACTGTTTTAGTATCATAATGATGAGGCTTTACAGAAATGCCTGTTGAAAATATATGAAGGAGCTGAAGAACAGTGGTGGTTTGAGAGATTAATGAGGATGTGTGCCTTTGTAAGGTGTTTATTGCATTTTGAGTAAGGATAATAATAACAATAATCATCTAAGGTAAACACATTCAAGATAAAAAGCTTTTAAAACACAAATCTGATTCCCCTAACGTGATATTGCTGAGAATGGATGGCTAAGGAATAGGAAAGGAATGGCATGTTAGATTGTAAGGTAACCCTTTAAGTGGAATAACCTTGTTTCTGGGTAAAGAACATTGATCTAAGAGTTAAATTGTGTGTTTGTTAAGAGGGTTTTGGAGATCAGAGATAGGTGGAAAATCCTGTCGTTTGCTGTTAGACACTGTGGTTGAGAGTTACCTGGGATTTTCCCCAAAACTCATACTGATTGTTCGTGACTGCAAAGGTCTATTTATCTTTAAAATGGCCTCGTTCGGTGGCCTGATTTTAAAGAACGAGTAAGTAGGCATGATGATGCTATTTTTGGTGGGTCCAACCCATGCAAAGGGTGGAATGCCTCCTTGGAGACGTTCAGGCTGTGTTCACGGGACAAGCGTTTGCTGACATTGCAGTGTTGGAGGTGTGCAGAGATACGATCTCAACTAAAATGTCCGTCTCATCAGAAAGCCTAAAGTAAATGCAGATCTAATGACAAAGTTAAACTTTACTAAATGTACCTTGTCTCTTGGGAAATGTTCTTGCTATAGCAGAATGAAATAGAGCCTTGTGAGTTACTTCTGTGTGTGCTTGGAGCATTTAGTTGGCACTGTACATTGAGTGGTTTTTTTTTTCCTTTTTTTTTATGATGAACTCCCAGTGCAGACATGGCTTGGTTCCCCTTAGATGCCAGGGAGCTGAAGGGTTCAATCTAGGGCTTTCAGCTCCTCAGTTTTTATGGGCTTTTTATCTTTCAACACCAGATTTCAGAAAGTCTTTGAGAGAACTTACTGGGCTTATTTTGGATTTTTTCCTTTCTTATTTTAAAATTATTTTTTAATTATTCAGCTTCATCACAGAGTGGACTCTCTTTCAATGACGTAATGAGAATTAAAGACTGTTTAAAGGGAAATTGCATAGGGAACTTGCTTCATATGTACACTAAGTAATACTGCAATGTGGTTCCCTGTCCAGTAACAAAAATGTGTAGTAGAAATGGGAAATTCTGAGATACACAGGAATGTAGTAGTCTTTGCTCAAGGGCTGACATTAGTACCAAAGCTTTACGTTAAAGGAAATGTTCATTTCAAAATAGTCTTACCATTGTGATATAATGCCAATAAGCGTTTCCTGCTCTGATCTGATAAAATATTGCCTTCCTTTGATTAAGATATGTTACTAGACTGTACCCTTTGCGTCACGCTGATGTATTAGCTGCCAGTCCAGCCTAGCATGATGTGATGTTAATTGCTTGAGCTAAAGGATACAGATTGCATTCTTTTACTCGCCATTTAATCTTCTAGCTATTTGTCTTCGGTTCTTACACAGCTGCTGTTTCTCCAGTATCTGTTCGACTGTCCCAGGATTTAAACATTTAAACCAAAAAATGGCATGTGTCAAAAAGTGTGATATATGTTTGGGTTTGCCATTTGTATGCAAAAGTTTACTGTTTTGCTTTTGGCATGCAAGGGGAGTAACGTGAATTAATACATTAATTTGTTACTTTCGGAGATAGTGACATCAAAGCAGTGCAGTTAATATTTTGACCAGTGTGTTATGCCTGTGATGATTTATTTTCTGTCTGCTTTCTTAGTGCCTGCTCTATCTGAGCAGTTTACAAATGGTACTGCATTTAGCTTTACAATTCCATATCTAGAGAGCTGCTACCTAAGGTAAGAAATCACTTCTGAATTAAACAGGGTGTTTATGGATCAACCAGAAAATGAATCCAGCCAGCCTGTTTCTTAACTGCAAAACTGCCTTTCCTTCCAAAACTAGCTCCTTTTGTTTTCTGGGAGACAGGTCAGGTGTCTAGAACTGTAGCTGAATCCTGTCTTGCTTTGTGGACAAACATGATTTCTGAAGTGACTTGAGTTAGAGGAACAGTAAATGATGACTCACCAGTGAGTCATGGTAACGCTGCAGAGGCCAAATAAAATGTGTTAGGTTGATCTAGATGAAGAAGAAGAAATTAAGCACCCAATCTTAGATGAACTTGGGACATTAGCATTTCAGTACAGCGGTGAACTGTACCTCCTCAAGAAAATACTCCACCGTCTAGATCACTTCAATGTTTCTTCGTGTCTCCCCACATGTCTTCTGCCTAGCTCCATTGTCTGTGCCAGACTTGGCTGAGTATGGGATTCACTGGGAGCCCCCCTGCCTTTTAGAAAGGTGCAAGCTCCTCTCTCTTGCTGAACTCAGACTCCGGTTTGGTTTATACGATCAGTCATGAAAGCAAAGCTACCTGGTAAGCTGTCACCATCAATCACTTGCTGCAGACATCTGATGCAGAGCAGCAACTGTCAGCAGGTAAGCGTGGGTAACTAACTCTGTAACACCTAGCTGACATTAATAATTTATCAGTTAAGCATAAGCAGCTGTGCCTGTGAGAGTCTACTCAATTGTGGCACAGGGTCTGGCCAGCCGTTCCTATACCACCCCCAGGGTTTCATCTGTATCTCCATACTTTGGCCTTCAGCAGCTAATGGCAGCATGCTAATTATATATTAAATAAAGGGCAGGGGCCTTGATTAAAAAACTAATAATAATCTTCATAGTGCTATAAGCTGAATAATTCTTTGATGGTCTGCAGTAATTGTTTGCTTGAGGGCAGTATCTTGTGAATGCTTTTCACAAGAAGAAATTTTATGTTGTACATTGCAGCCGCTGGTAGAATAGAAACAGTCAGGTACCGTAAGTCAGCTTTGCACAGCAAAGGTTTAGGGGAGATAGGATTAACTGATCTTTTTGGAAAAAGCTAAAGAATAATGATTACATATGTTAGCATCTTATTAACGATGAGTAAATTTAAACTGAAATTGGAAGAAAGATTCTAGCCAGCAGTAAAGGTCTGGATTAGCTCACCAATGGGAAGGGAAAGGAACTTGAAACTGGTTTGCGATGCAGCTCAGCAGTTTGCAGAAAAAATTGTTGGATAGTCTTGGCATTAAAAACTAAATCTTTTTTTAGGAGAGGTGAGGGTCTGACTTCTGGCTTCAGGAGGGGATTGTGATAAGTCCGGTTGGTCTCGTATTTTAGTAAACCTAAAGTCATAGTGATTCTGCTGAGATATCCAAGGAACCTTTCTTTTCCTCTCAAGATGCACAACTTTGAGTTTTGTCTTGGATTTTTTTTTTTCCATTTTCTTCCTGCATTCCTGTGAAATTTGCAGTTAGATACATGTGTATTAGGTAACCTGCCCTAATGCTTTTGCTGGTATTGAGAGGCCTCAGGCACTGGGGTGTCGTGCTCATGTGTAGCAAAAAGGTTGGGGGGAATAGACAGTTCCTTTGAGTCCCGGGCTCCACCAGACAGAGGATCCCAACTGTGAAGGATGGTCATATTCCAGGGAGTTACCTGAGTTTAAGGAATGTTATTTGGAATATTTAATATTTTCAGAATAAAGGTTGACACCTTAAGTGTAAAATGGCAGTGTCTGGATGCCTGCAGGAATGCAGAGCACTGAAGTAACTTAGTAACTGGAATTACAAGCACAGTGTTTACATGCTCTCTATTATCTGCAGCTGCTTTTGTAACTGATATTTTTAGTCCCACAAAAAATATGTGGTTGTGAATTTGTCAGGTTAATGTTTTTGTGAAGTACTTAAATGAAGAAAAATACAGCACCACAGTTAGTGAGTGTAGTGAGTCATTCTGAATAAAATAACAGGTTATTTCTGCAAGTTTAATCCCGCAGAACTTCTATTGACAACAGCAGATGTTTTGCAGAAGTAACATTTAGCTTTCTACCCATTTGTTCATACATTTTAGAACCATTTTTTCTGTATTTTGTGCATATATTTACTAATGTTAGAATGTTTTATTTTAATCTGCATTTAATATTCACTCTTTTAAACTTTAAGCAGCGTGTTTCTCTTAGGAGAAGCATTTGCTCCTGATTCTTTCTTCTCTGCCAGTAGTTTCTACATCTCTATTTTTTTCAAGGTTATTGTTTCTTCAAGTTGTTTTTTTTCTCTGTGCAAAATCAATCTCATCGCTTCATACGATGTAGAATGTTCCCATCTGGTCTGCTGTGTTTCTTTTTCACTGCATATGTTGAAATTTAACATGCTCTTTGAAATGAGGATATAGTCATAGAGCCTGCTATTGCAGTACACCTTTGGGATGGACACGGTGTCCATGTAGAGTGTTCAAACTCTAGAAGTTAATCTTTCAGGTTTTAGAGTTTTCTGTTTAGTTTGAAAATTTTATTTTCTAACCCACATGACTGAAATTAACTTCCTAAACATGAAGTGGGCATAAACTCAGTTTAAAGGCAGCGTGTATTTGTGTCTATGGCCCTTCTTTGCACACAGACATCTCACGTTTCTAGCAGAAGTTAATCATGGCACTTTAAAGGATGTTCCTGATATTCTCATAGTATAATGAACAAAGGGCCGGGACGAAGATCTCTGGAAAAGGAGAGAAAGTAGAGGAAAGGAGATTAAAAGGGATGAAGGGGAAAGCAAAAAGAAGAGGAGAAGACCGAGATGTGAAGGAAAAGAGAGAATTGAAGTAGTCCTTCAATATGAGTATGGTTTCCACTTGTAGATGTTGACTCTATGTTACCGAGCAATTAATTAACGTAATTAAAAGAGTTAAGAACCAGTCCTTTTGTTTACAGTACATGGATGGATGTTTGTACCTGTCTAGTGAAATACGGGAACAGAAATCCATCCAGTGATTATGAGCTTCAGGAGCAAGGCTTTGATTATTCACAGAATAATTGAGTAGCTTAGATTTGACAGGATCTCTGGGAGTGATCTAGTTCAACCCTGGGTTCAAAGCATGTCCAAAAAGAACAGGTTACTTAGGGCTGTGTGGCCAGGCTGTATTTCTGAGGATGTGGATGCTAGCTCTGGGCAACTTGGTATGGTGCTGGACCATCATTGCCCGCGGCTGGACTTGCTGCAGTATATCAATGCCTTGCTTGAGGCAAGGAGCCCAACAGCAGACACGGTGAATCAGGTTTGGGCTCAGAAGTGCTGAAAAATCACTTCTCTTTGCCTGGTGACTGTGCTCTTGATGGTGCAGCCCTGTGTTCAATCAGCCTTTCCTGTAAGGGGCAAGTGCTAGTTAACATTCAAAGGATTCTCCAGCTCCTTGTCTGCAAATCTGTTTGCTAGCCAGTCTATACCATTGCACAGGGTTATTCCAAACCAGATGGAAGGCTTCACAGTTGCTTTTGTTGAACTCCGAAAGGTTCCTCTCAGCCCGTTTCTCCAGCCCATCAAGGAGTATTTGAATGTGGCCCTGCTCTCCAAAGCGTTGATTGCTCCCTCCAATTTAATGCCGTTCACCAGCTTGCTGAGAGTACACTCTGTCCCATTATCCAGGGTGTTAATAAGGACAATAAATAGTGTTGGCCCCAGTGTGGATCCCTGAGGGAAGCTGCTAGTAACTGGCTGCCGCTTGGAGTTTGTACTGCTGGTCAGAACCCTTTGAGTCCAGCAGTGCAGCCAGTTTCCCTCAAGTCTGCTTCTCCAGTCCGTATCTCCCCAGTTTTTCTTCAAGGACATAAAAGGAGACTGAGTCAAAGGCCATCCTAAAGTCAGAGGGTACAACATTCTCTGCCTTCCTCTTCCTTGTCCACAGTGCCAGGGTCACCCTTGGTAAAACCATAAGGGCTATTAGCAGTCGCCTTGTCTATCATGTGGCTGGCAATGGCTTCTAGGAGGTTTGCTCCATAACTTTCCCAGGAACAGAGGTGAGGCTTGCAGCTGCCTGAATCCTCCTCTTTTGCCCTCCTTGAAAATGGGTGTGACACTGGCATTTCTCCAGCCATCAGGAACCTGCCCTGATCACCACGATGTTTCAGTGATAGCAACATTGGCCACCTCCCTCAGTGCCCTGAGGTGCGTCTCATCTGGTTCTGTTGAGTCCGGTGTGGCCATTTGGGCTCAGGAGCTTCCAACTGTCTTCCTTTGCAGCAGGTGCTGCTCCTGTCCTGCAGGAGCCTCAGGGACCTGGGAGGTCTGAGGGTAAAGTAACCAGTGAAAACTGAGGCAAAAAACACATCGAGTACCTTGACTTTTTACATATCCCTTGTCACTAGATTCCTTTTTCCGTTAAGCAGTAGGCTCATGTTTTCCTTAGCCATCCTTGTGTTGTCCCTTACTATGTCAGTCATATTCTTGTATTTTTACATAGGTAACTTCTCTGACAGACCCACTGTAGATGAGCAGCATCTTCATATAGATATGCTAAAACAAGGCATGAATAAAACGTATAGAAAATCCTGAAGGCAACAGAAAAGATTAACTGAAATTTTCAAAGTAGAAGTACGGAGTTATATAATGAAAGTTGAGATCAAAAGTGTAAAATTAATCGGAATAAATTTTCACACAGTGGCTTTACCTGTACAAATGAGTTTCACAAAATATTTTGAGGGGCACTAGTTTTGACGTTTAAAAAAAAAGATACCTGAAATGATATTTGTGTAATACCTGTTTATACTAGATGTGAACTCTGAAAAACAAAAACTGATGTCTTCGGAGGCATACATGTGTGGTGCCTACGAACTTACTGTTCTTCCAGCTCTTCTAGATCGCCAGGTACCAAGCAGTGTCAAACACTGGACTTTGAATTACCCAGATCACTACCCTGGACTGGAGTGGTGCTTTCTGTGGTCTCTGTTGACGTTAATGGGGAATATTAACATTTAAGGAATCTTTCAACATTCCCTAATGTCTTTTTAAAATGCACTTGCAGTCATGGGAAATTCCTTTTTGTACTTTCCCATCTTTATTATTGAGTGCAGTCTTGCATGTGAAATCTCTCTGTCTGAGTCACTATTTATCACAGAAGAAATAAAACCTGAAAAGCATGCCACAGTTTTGGTACTCACTCAGGTCATTTGGTAATAGTAGAGAGAAGTAATTTAAAATTACTTTTCTAAGAGGGAAAAGATCTTTTTTCCTTTGTTTTTCTTCTCTCTTCACTTATACAGCCTGATTTATTTCAGTGAATATTGTCTGCAATGGAAGCTCTTCTGATGAAGAGTTATCTTTGTATGTGGCACTCTTGTACCTGTGCCTATCAACTCCTACAACTTAAATAATTTGGTTTTATTTTGAGAACATGTTGTGTGTGTTTATACAGATGGTATTTGTTTATGTAAGAAGGATTATATGCAAAATTGAAAATTTTTCAGTAGTTTCTGAGTTAGCGTTCTGTATATATTCAAGTGCATCTAGCTGTTAAATGGATGATACTAAGGATGATTCCATGATTAAACTGTATTCAAGTCCTCAGAGAGGAAGCTTTTTCAAAAAGCTGAACTTCAAATGTGACAAACAAAATGATAATGAAATGCTCTTAAGCCACAGCCCATTAAATGAGTAAAAATAACGTTTGAAGGGGCTTTTTTCATAGCTGTGGGTGTTGCATTTGGCAGTTATTCAGGAAATGTAAGTTTTAATATCCAGACCATCATTTCACGTAGTGTTACTCCTATCAGTAGCTCCTCCGGAAGGAAAATGCATTTTTGAGTGAGCACTTCAAGTTATTTGGGTCCTGGTTTGTGCTGTTTGCAGAATTCCCACTGAGTGTATTAAGATCCCTTTCATGTAAAGGCCAGTGGAAACCACAGCTCTGGAAAGTTTCGATAAGCTGGTGAGCAGTGAAAAATCACCCTGCACAGCATCCCACGCCTGTGGGACGCAAGGCAGCGCAGAACCATGGGCAGGGATTCGGCTGGGGGAGATGGGCGCTTCTCAGGCAGCCTTCCCCCTGCCTGGACCTTGCTGCCCGGAGGGCACTGCCACCGCAGCTCCGCCCATCTACCTGAAATGACGTTCTTGCCTTCCCCTTCTCCATCCTAATAAGTAATTTTCTTCTAGAATCTCCCATATCCGTGCCTTTGGCATTGCTTCTGCTGTGGCCCCTCCTGTTGTTTCTAATACACGATGTCGTTTTCTGGCTGGTTTATTGTGAGGAGCACAGGCTGTGTATCTGGGTGTATGGATGAAATGTACTGGTTTATGTTCACAAGTTCAGCCAAGGTATCTGGTGATTGTAAATGATGCTTGAGCCTTAAATGCTACAAAACTGCTTCCAATGAGGGTTTAGAAACTAAATAAACATCTTGTGTTGTGATTAAGGTGAGGACCGTAAGGAAAGTTAGTTATTTGTAGGGCCATGGAAGTCACTGGCAAAGGCAAGTTAAATCAAATTATCGATATTCCCATATTAGATACTGCAGTCTATTGGCAATCCTCTAACACCTTAAACCTGGGTGAATAGGAAGCTTAACTTGATAAGTGAAGTGGTTTCCATGACCTTTAGGGATAAGTATAATCCTTACCATTTGTCCACTTGGATCAAAGAAGTTTTGTTCTGATGCAGGAGACTACTGCTGTTCTTCTAGTGTGCTGTATTTTATAGAAGCAGTCTACTGTTAGACTAAATATGCTGCCTCCTCTGCTGCCTCCAGTTCTAAACATTTGGAAATAGGGTACTTTTTTTCACCTGTTTCTGCTTTACAAGGAGATTTGCCAAAGAGTGGTTCATTATTTGCCAATGAATCTGTTATCCTGAATGCCACAAGATACCTAATCACTGCTTCCAAGAAAGACCTTTGTTTGCAAGGTGGTATTACATTTTGGTTGTTATGTACTTAGGATTAATTACTTTTTATTGTTTTACGCTACTGTTGCTAGTGTCATTCTTATTAACCATCTGTATCTTTTCTTTTTGCAGCTTGGGTCCTGTTTTTGCTCTGTTTGTACCATTTTATTCATCCATTCCAAGAGTGCAGGTGACACAAGTATTAGGCCACTTTTCTATCACAAACAAGACACTAGTCTATATACTGGGTTTACAGGTATGGTATGTACTTGCTTGTTCATCTTTTCATGAATAACTAATGTAGTAGTATTTCTGCATGTTCATCTATCAATTTTGATGCTTCCACGTGTATGATTCTACATATGTTTAGCTAGTGACTATCCATCAACTAAAATATTAAAAAACAGGTGTTGGTAGTATGCATTTCTATATGCTGAAGTGGTGGGCAAGTGATCTGTTCTTCTGTTATCTTCTGTCTTGATTGTCTTGCACAGGAAAATAGAGTAGACAATTCTATAATTCTTCTTTTTTTTGGTCAACGAAATGAGCTAGATGAAAATAGAACCTGGTGCTAAGGCATATGTATCTTTCACCTTTCTGATTTGCTTATATTATTTGTTTTGTTTATTTTCCCCTTGTTTGTTAGAGCTCAAGCAAAGCTATAGAATACAGTATTTTTCTATGGTAAAACTGCCAGTAAATAAGGTTTTGGCTGAATTCCACTTTCATATAAATTAATATTATTTGTGTATCAAGCATTACCACGTGACAGGTAATTTAAAATAGTGTAATGTAAAGCTCAGCAATATCATGTAGCATTATGTTAAATAAGAGTGGAAAAATATAGGTGCTTCATACAGAAAGGCAGTAGTTGTTCAAAAAAGCAACAAAAAACCCTCAACAGCCTAGAAATGAATGGGCACTCATGTCACAACCTGAATTATGAAACAGGAGACATGCAAACTTATGAGAAATTGTATTCATTTTTATATATTCCAGCGACTCAAAAATAGCTCTAGCACTACCAACGGAAAGCACCATAGTAATGTGAAGTGTGGTAGAGAGTATTTTAGAATGAATGGTCGGTTTCAGACTATTGACTTCTGCTCCACATGAACATTTCATTCATCCATTTTGCTCTTCAGCCTTTGGATTCCTTCGATCTCTGCTCTAGCACCTGGTTTTCTTGATCTTTCAGAAATCGTGTTTCCTCTCTTCTGAAACTGTCAGCACCTCTATTATTCCCGTCTTTGGGAAAGCCCTGTTGCTCTCTGAGCTCTTTTCCATTGTGTCCTTTGCCTTTTGCTTTCATACGCACGCCGCCTCTGATAGAGATCACTGCTGTTACTAATTGCTGTATCTTCACTGGCTCTTTCCCTGCCGCGTACAGAACGATTGCTGCCGTCACACAGAGGCTGAGGGAAAAATCATTTGCCTTCTCCTCATTTGTAACCTCTGCCCTTATCTGAAGTCTCTCTTTCGGTAGTCAGAAGTGTAGAGGGAAGGTGTTCTGATGATTCAGTTGGCATCGTGCAGAACTGTTTTAGTAACCAGTATCAGTCTAATTTTCAGCCCATTTTTCCAGTTAGTAATAACCTTCTCCTGGTGATTAATCACATACTTTACTAGAAACGATGGGCTGCCCTGTTGGCCTATCAGGATTTTTTAAAAAATGTACTCCGACCTATTTCTGTGATTTCATGTCAACAAATATGCCACTGGGTGAGAACTTTATTTCTTTAATTTTGATGCTTATGTTTAGTCTCTCCGTGACTGCACGTTTGAGAGCTTCACTTGCACTGCCTGCCTCGCTTGGAACTCTTCTCCTGTCGCTGCTGAGTCATTTCCTTTGCTTCAGTCTATCTTTCAGTCTTGTTTTTCTGTGCAGCCTATAACTGACATCCTGTTGTACTTAATATGCTATATGAAAATAAAATGTATTGTTCTGTAGAAGGAGAACAATTGTTGGATCCCTGTTTTTTCCACTTCTGCTACTTCTGGAATGCATCTTTTTTTAATGTTAAACTGAATTTTCACAGAAATAAATGTCTGACATCTCCCATTGTCATGACAAGTACATAGCCTATATGGTATTGAAATGTAGCAGCTCAGACAAAAACAGCTATGTAAAATTAAAATTTTAAATCACTTCTTTTGTCTTCTAGCTCTTAACCTCTGGTTCCTACATCTGGATTTTGGCCTTAAGTGGATTGGTAAGTCTTACTGTTTTGAAAACTGTGTGTTGCTTAAAGCACTCTGTTATATATACAATCAGTGCAGTATATTTGGACGCAAAAAGAATGCTTTTATTTGTAACGGTAAGTAGGAAGTTTTCATCTGTAACTTCCAAAGGTGTAAAGCACTGGCTAGTTGGTGATAAATGGGCAAACAACAGAAGTCCTGGTTAATATTTGCAGGGTGCCACTGCTCTCTGGCCCCCTAAAATTAATTTTACTGCCATGAATATAGCGTCAGACTCACAACTATAAATTAGATTATTGAGGAAATGGTAGAAATATTTACCCTTCCCCCCCCGCCTCCCCAGTTTTCAGCAAGCCTCAAGGTTTTGTGCCAGGAAGGAGCCTTTAACAATTTGTGAGAATTCTGCATATTTTGCTGTTCTCCTAGGACATCTGTAGTATAGCTGTTTCTCACTATGATAGCGGCAGTAAGGGTGTGAAATCACTTTCTTCTCACCAGTCAGATGAAGTTGGTGTAGTCTTTTTCCTTTCTGACTCTGTTCTAAGGCACTTAGCGCTACACCAGATTGTACTAAATCTTCCAGATTCTTAGATACTGAGACATTTCTTTTAAAATTTTACAAACTTAGAAATTAGGATTTCAGACTCTGATTTCTTGGCCCAGAGTACTGTCTGCTTTTCAAATAGGGAAACTGCCAGCTCTTCCAAAGAACCTCATTATGAAGTTGATGCAATCTTAAGAAGAACTTAAATTGCGCCCTTGCTATTTAGAACCTGCTAACTGAAATTTGCCGTAAGCTCAGAGTGAAATGCCTGTGGACACTTCACGTTTTTCTGTTATAACTCAGTAGTTCGGTCTCTTACCATTTGCATCAACTGTTCTAAAATATTCTGTGAACTTGCAGGATAACCCAACAGGAGTGACGGAGCAGTAAAACTGCGAAGTCTGCTCAGCAGTTTGGTCTGACCATATATATTGATGAAAACAGTGCAACCAACAAACCAGAATTTCTTTCTCCTGGAGATCATCCCAAGCCTCAGTGCCCGCCTGAGGATCTGTGACTTCCTCCAAACGCTCTGCCCATCCTGTTACTCTGCTGGCTCTTTTAATAGCCCTTCCTTTTGAACAGGTGTTCATTATAGAGGGAAGCAAAAGAAAGGAAAGGAAGGACAAGAAAAAGGAAAGGAAAGCCATTTTAACTCCCTCTTTCCTGGTGACAGGAACTGTATGTATACTTGGTTATAGGTGCGTGTGTGTGTATGTACATATACACATGCACACTTATTTTTATATATCTATTAAAAAAGACTCTTTTTATAGAAAAACAACTCTTTTTTTTTCCATAATATATTATGAGTTTCTTATTTT
>Ga0065711_1041425_pt1 | contig 16164 bp, 5 predicted proteins | sample Hoacrofraction12_FD_59098 | JGI IMG/M metagenome (GOLD analysis project Ga0065711, IMG submission 59098) | Hoatzin crop microbial communities from Cojedes, Venezuela - Epithelial fraction 12 v2 (version 2) | ecosystem: Host-associated > Birds > Digestive system > Esophagus > Crop | place...
CCGCCTCGTTCAGCAGCGGCCCCACATTGTCCCTAGCCTTCCTTTTACTACTGATGTAGTTGAAGAAGCCCTTCTTGTTGTTTTTGACATCCCTTGCCAGCTTCAATTCCAGGTGGGCTTTGGCCTTCCTGTTTGCAAACAGCAGGTCAAGCGAGGCAGCTCCCCTGGTAGGCTCACTTACCAGCTGCGTCAGGAAGTTCTCTTCCACACACTCCAGGAACCTCCTAGACTGTTTCCTCTCTGCTGTGTTGAATTTCCAGCAGATGTCCGGTAAGTTAAAGTTCCCCATGAGAACAAGGGCTAGTGATTGTGAGACTTCTGCCAGCCTCTTATAGAAAACTTCATCTAACTCTTCATCCAGTTTGGGTGGTCTATAACAGACCCCCAGCAGGATGTCTGCCTTGTTGGCTTTCCCCCTCATTTTTACCCATAAGCATTTGACCTTGTCATCACAATCGCTGAGCTCTATACAAGTGAAGCAGTCCCTAACATACAGAGCCACCCCACTGCCTCTCTTTCCTCACCTATCCCTGCTAAAGAGTTTGTAGCCATCCATCGCAGCATTCCAGTCATGAAAGTCATCCCACCACATTTCTGTGATGGCGACCAAGTCATAGCTCTCCTGCTGTATAATGGTTTCCAGCTCCTCCTGTTTATTGCCCATGCTACATGCATTGGTATAGATGCAGATGTAGATTCTTCTACCCTTTTCTACAGATCAGTTAACTATTTACCACAGGTTCTATTTGTCATATTTATTCTTCATGTCATGGCTTAAAATATTTCCTTAGCCTCTTAATCAGTCTGCCTCCTTACCAGTTGCTGCCCCTCCTTCTAGAAATTACTGTCCATATCTCATTTGTAAAAACAATAAATGAAAGAGTTAACAGTAACAGAAAAAAACCAGGGAATTTTCCTCCTCTAAAAATATTACAATGAAAGTAAGCTCACTGTAGTATGTTACTGTAGCTTATGACAATGCTCATTGTAGCACTGTGTGATGGATAAAAGTAGTTCTATAGGTCTGATCAACCAGAATTTGCAGTCTTAGCTATTTATTAAATCAAATCCATCCATATATGAAAAGCTTTGAAAGATATTATGATAATTTATAATTAGTAATATTAATGTTCTCTCATTCTGAATACTAAATATCTTGGATGATTATATATTCAGTACATTATTTTCTTATTTTGTTTCTTTAGGATAAGCAAGATTAAAATCTCACTGTCTGATATGTTTCAGTGCTCTATAGTTACTATCTTCCTATCTGAGTTATGTTGAGCTAAGAGTTACTGAACAAAGAGCAGGGAGATAAAGAAATGCAAATTCTGCTGTTTTCTACTCACAGAAGAAACAATCAACAAAAAATTCCACTCCCACACCAAACACCTTCACCCACACTAGGTCTAAGGCCAGTTTTGTCATTTACAGCAGTAGTGTTAGCACACCCATGCATGCTCATGAAAAACATATTCTTTTTTTTTTTTCTGTCAACTTTTCCATATACCTTTGAGGGTTTTGGACAGAATAACGTTTACAGCAGTAGTATAACACAAAAACCCCCACTATGTGGATAGTTACAAAATTGCATCAGCTAATGTACCACCTGGTTACCCTTTATCTCCTAGAAAATGCAGACGAAATTTGAAGAGACACAAGCTACGTAACAGATTCAAATTTGCATCTCATGGTTAGCAAATCTGAGATCAGGTTTTGATCCAAGGGAAACTGGGATTTCACACAAAAATGTTTGCCCAGAACAAATAAGCGACTTGCCCACAGTCAGGTCTGATGTGGGACACCCTCTCCAGATAACATTACAAATAAACCCAAAATGAACAGAAATATTTCTCCATTTATTTACCCATATTCTGACACTGATTTTTTATCTAACAAATAATTTAAGTGCAGATGAAGTTTTAAGGAAGGAAGTAAAAACTATTAGGTATCAATCAAGAATTAAAGAAGAATGTAAAATTTTTTGATTATGGGATTAATTTCCTGCTCATTCATTTCAACATTTAGGTCCTCATCATTTCAGGCACAGCCTACATTAATGGTACATATTTAAGAAAGAAACTCACGTCAGATAAGTATCATCTGCCAAGAACATACATTTTTTTATATTCTTTAGCATGCAAAGAAATATTACATTTCCACTAATTCGCTGTTATGTTCTTACTAACAACTGTGGTGGACAGCAAGTAATAACAGAGACAGGCCAGCACAGCAGTAAAATATGTGGACACATCAATTTACATAAACCAGCATTTGCTTATTATTATTGGGTTTGAGAAGCACTGTTGCCAGCTGTTGCAAAATGCATAAACAGTTCATAATCTGTAATAGTTCCTTAGACAGCTGCAAGACCATAAGGAACCAACTTTTCTTCCTCAAAAGCTTTCATTAAACATGTTATTTAGTTCCAAAATGGACAGCTATTTCAGAAAACATGTACCAAAAACACAGAGGAAAAAGTAAATTTCTCTATTAAATTAAACGGTTTTGTAGAGTAGCCCAGAGAGTTAATTCCAGGCATCTTGTCCTAAAAGGAAGCAACTGTTATAAAATGTATAGGCCTTGTGTAAATGAAGTAGATCAGTTTAGTTTAGCAGCTTAATTTGTGAAATTAAACTAGATCAGATGACTTCACCAGATGAGCGTCGAGTTCTGAGCCACTTCAGAACTTGTAATTACTAGTAATTAACTTACCAGAAGATTAACTCAAAGTGAGCAAAGTTGCACCATTTCAGCAAAGTCTACTGCTCCAGAAGGGCAGAAAGTTCAGACCTGGATAAAAGCTGAGCAACAATAAACAAACATAAATCTTCATACCCTTCATGCCACTGTTGCTGGCTGCCACAGGTCAGATTTCACATCCCTCTACTACATTACTTCAGAAATCATATAGTTATGACAGTTCATAAGCATAAAGGACAATTTATGCCAGATAAGGAAAATGGCTTCTGGACTAGCAGAGTCTAGGGGAAGACAAAAGGAAGCAAGGTTCTATGTGGCACAGACATACTTAACAGCAGAAAGTGCAGAAACAAGGCATGTTTCAACTTATGGAACCTACAGAAGGATAGAAGGACTGCCCTCCTGACTCAGAACAAAGGGCCTATACTGTCCAGCATGCTAACCTGGACAGTCACTAAGACAGCAGGTAAACCTGGCCAGTTTTTGTGGCCAGAATGATACAAAATGGCTCAGGTTGGAAGGCACCTCTTGAGATTATGCTCTCAAGCATGGCCACCTAGAGCAGGCTGCCCAGGACCATGTCCAGACAGCTTTTGAATATCTCCAAGGAGGGAGACTCCACAACACCCCAGGCAACCTATTCCAGAGTTTGACCACCCTGAGTGTACAGAAGTGTTTCTTGTGTTCAGATGGAGTCTGTGTTTTAATTCATGCCCATTCCCTCTTGTTCTGTCAGTAGGCACTACTGAGAATGCACTGGCTCCTTCTTCTTTCTTTGCTCCCATCAGGTATGTATATACATTTGTAAGATCCCCTCATACTTGCCTTCTCCGGGCTAAACAGTTGCAGCTTTCATCCTCTCTGCATGTAAGAAATGCTCCAGTCCCTTACTCATCTGGAGACATGGCCTGGGGAGCCCAGAATGGGACCCAGCACTCCAGATGTGCCTCATCAGTGCTGAGTAGCAGGGACCTCACCTGCTGAAAATACTCTGCCTAATGCAGCCCAGGAGGCTGTTGACCTTCTTTGCTGAGAGGTCACATCACTGGTTGAAATTCAAGGTATGCTCCACCAGAACACCCAGGTCCTCCTCTGAAAACCTGCTTTCCAACCACTTGGCCTGCAGTTTCTACTGGTGTCTGGGGTTATTCCTCCCCAGGTACAGTACTTTGCACTTCCCTTTGTTGAACTCCACGAAGTTTCTCTCTGCCTGGTTCTCCAGCCTGTCAAGGTCCCTCTGAATGGCAGCAAACCCATCTGATACATCAGCTGTGTGACTATCTGCGTGACTTTGTGTGAAGACGTGGGCCCATTGCAGTATAATGACACCTTTTGTCTTGTTATCAGTAATATTCTCTCAGGGACACCCAACGTTGTTGATTGTTTTGGCTGCCATGGCACATTAAGTCAATAGTTTTGTAGAACTCCCAATGATGGTAAGATCTCCCTTTCCTGAGTTATAACCTCCAGTTCTGAGTCCAGGATTATATAAGTACAGCTTACTTCTTCCTAGGTGTGTAGCTTCCCACTAATTTACTCTGTCACTTTTTGCCAATTCAGTTTTGTGAGGTCACTACATATTATTTCAACGTAAGCATGGCATTTTTCTACCTAAGCAGCCTAGTGGCAGCTGCAGACTTGAAAATCTCACTGTTTCAGCCTCTTCTGTGTGGTGTCCATGAAGACATGGAAAAAACATTTTGTTGGCACTTTTAATGGTCAAAGTAATCACTAAATCCTATCATATGCTTTCTACCCTTTCACCAGCTTTCAGTCCACAAGGGAACTTTTTCTGCAATCACATGGTGACTTACGTGTCTTTAATAAACTTCGGTATGAACGGTGGCCAAAAGCTTATTTAAAATTCACTATGAAAATCCAGTATGTCCAGTAGATCCACTTCAACCACATGCTTTTTTACACCCTTGGAGAACTCCAACAAGCTAAAAAGCCAAGATTTCTCTTTAAAGATGTCATGCTAACCTTAGCCAGACAGACTGCTTTCCATGTATTCAGAAATCTCTTTTTTATTACAGGCTCCCATCTTGCCAGGGAAGAGAGTCATACTCAGTAATTTCCAGGATCCCCTACAGCACGCTTTCCTACATAGGATTTACAGTGGCAACTCACAGCCTCCTGGCAGTTACTCTTTGCTATCTAGTGAGGCTGTAAAATTTCACCACCAACTCTGTAATTTCACATTATCTGTTACTCGTGCACTCATTTTCCAATGTTAATTCTAGGACACAAGAATACAGTTCATCTTTTTTCACATCCTTTCTTTTTCTCAAGTTTGCCACTATTTCAGAATTAAAGCATCAGCACAAATATGTTTCTTTAGTGATCCACACCATATCAGTGCTATCTGTATGGTATCTGCACTGACAATTGACATTATTTGTATGGTAACTCCTTGTTACTACATAAGGATCAAAAAAAGACCACATACTCAATAGCACATGCTATGCAAGCTAAAATACTCACTTCTCTGAATCATGCTGCTGTGCTTGTTTAGCCTTACAGTTTTAAAAGTTTTAAAATGGTTTAGAGAAGCTCAGTTTTATGGTGTCTTACTTTAAATGCCTTAAGAAAAATAATTTTCAGAAGTGTCAGGTACTTTTGCTCTGGAAAAATCAAGACTTCTAAAAAGAATACTGGGTTTCCAAGCAGATAAAACTCAAATTAAACCATGACTCCAGAGGTCATGGCTGAAGGAAAAGCTACTTTCTAGAACCCCTCCAGTTTCCTGTCTTCTCAGAACTATTTACGCAGCAAATGAAAGCCCCTAACAGTTATGGCATGAAAAAAATAGCAAACACAGGAAGATCATAGAAATTGTTGGTGATTTTCCTTTGCAAGAGCTTGTGAAAACACTCTGTTCAATTTCATATCTATGGGAGTTTGCATGCCGCATTTTCAGATATAAACTCACACAAACCCTTATTCTCATAATAAACATTCCTAACTACATCTCACCTAAATTTTCTACGGTGCTGAGTTTAATAAAAGCTGGATTTAGAGCCATTATTTGGATGACTTGTTAAAAGGTTTCTGATAAAAAAATAATTTTTTTTCATGTGTACTGAGAGATATAAAATTTGGTGCCTTATTACAATATTTCTAAAAAAAATATAACTTGAATATTAGCTTAGTTATTCCAGCATATAAACCCATCCTTTGGCAAAGGAGAAAAAAAACACTGTTCACAGTAATGTCTTCTATGTGTTGTATCAAATGAAACAGATACAGTAAAACGTAACACAACGTTCAAAAAGATTTTGTTTCTATGAACAAATTTTAGTTTCTGGCCAATATACATAAAAACAAATTTATCTGCAATGTCCACCTATTGATGCTGTGCTACAGTTGACAGTCTTTCTTACAGCAGTAGATATTCTTCAAATACCCAAATGAAGCCAAAGTTTATAGGTGCTAATGTTCAGTTTTCAAATAATTATGAAACATATATTATGAAATATATATTAATTATAATAAACTGTACTGAATCTTAAGGTGTAGCATTTTTACTTCTTAAGAACATGCTATCACTCTTGTGATCGAACCAAAGTAATCAATTACTGATGTAATCTGAGAACTATGAGTAGCTTGCTCTTTCAAAATTATCCTTAGTATGGTGCAATGCAGGTGAAAAAAAAAAGATTAAAAGTTTTCTAGTATTATTAAGAAATTGAAAGATCCTTTTCCCTTGTACTTTAGAAGAGTTTATTTATGAAAGCATACACATCACAGAAAACACTGTTTCATAAAAAGTAGCGCTGCTGAAAGACTTGGTTTACTCATGTTTGAACACTGTGTTCTCTCTGAAGCTATAGCTCCTAGTCTTTCAGCCTTCTCAGCACAGTAGAAAACAGTATACTGTGTTTCTTTCACCAGACACTTTGATAATGGAGCTCTTACTTGCTGAAGTTTGCATTGCCTTAGGCTGATTTGGAAGGCATCTGGAAATTACAACTGATTAATTAGCTGTGAGCCTATGATGTGAAGATGGCAGATGGAATAACAGTATTTCATTGCTCCCTGCCCTGCAAGAGTTACCAGTCCAATACCCAATCCATGTCAAGGTCCCAGTCTCTTTCCAGGGAGATTTAGAAAGATCCACATAGGTCTGCCACAGTAATTGCCTTTCCTTAGCTGCTTTTTCTCCTAGCTCTGTTCACTGGAGATACCATTGCTGACAAAAAGATGTCTAAAAACCATGAGTGAAGGGAGTTGACAAGAGAGTATTTTCAGCAGAAGTCCTGCCTTGCAATCCACAGAATTTAGGCAAAGCCAGCTTGGTTTTACATTTATCACTCCTCGATGTATTCCCAAACAGAAAAACTGTGGTATGGTATTATAAACCTAAATTTGTCTAACAGAAAAAAGGCATTTGAGAATCCTCCTGGCCCCTGTATGTACATACCAGATTCACTTGCACACGTCACACATACTTTCATATATACTGCCCATGATTTTCTGGCCAGAGATACGGAAGTCCTTTACCAATATCCAGCTGTTGTAAGTATCATAACATAAGCACTAAGAAGCAGTTTTAGACTGAGAAGGAGGAGAAAGCTATTCAGCTTTATCTCCCCACTGAGCCTTCCACTTGCCTTCTCTCTATATACGCTGAACGGGAAGGACAAGATGAAATTAATATCAAGTTATTCTTCCACATTTCTGAGAACAAAGACTTCCTCTCTAATGCCTGGGCTTGCTGTTCTTGTGGTGGGCTTTGGTTTACAAAGTCAAGAGACTGATCTCTTTGGCCTAACTGTGTGAATAATGTTAATAAAAATAATACCAGAAAGATTGGAGATTAAAAAAAAAAATCACTCTATTTTTCATTCTGTGGTTTAGATATTGAGAAGGCCTGAAGACTAATAGAGCACGTGATACAAATGGTAAATACATTATTGCTTTTGTTTGGAGCTCCAGTCATGAACTACCACATTATACAAGGTCTTACACAATCACAGAGGAGTATCTGATACAAGCACTACAGCAAAGTAAGAGAGATAGAGACTATTTATTCCATTTAGAGTTATAGCTATTTATGAACTACAAGAAATCGAGCAGCTCTTCACTTCTTACTGGATGCAATACAACATTGTCGTAGATATCCTAATAAAGGAAGTCAAAGTTAGCTTACAAAGCACATTCATGCAAAAAGCAAATTATTCTGTCATTCTCTCCTTAATATTTTGTCAGCTACTTTCACTTGAAAATTAAGACAGATAAGCAAAGAGATATCATCTTTAATAAATATCTCTTTCTGCACAAAAAGTATCATAGCATACCAGCTTAAAATTAAGTCTCACTTCTTTCAAATTTATCGCTGATGAAATATATATGCATGAACATAACTGAAAACTGCACTTTCACAGGCTTTCCAAGAAACCTGGCTATATGTGATGACTTAAGGTTAACTTACGATCAACAACATCAAATGCTTGCCAGAAGATGGCTGGTAAGAGAAGGATGCAGAATTACAGCACATTTACAATTAATGTTGAGACAGAATTTAAGACAGTTCCTCAATAAACATGTTTACAAATATTTAATTTCATTGTACTTGGATTAAAATGATCACTTGGTCCAGATTAAATTATAAGACTCAGTATTTGTTCATTATATCCTTTTTCTTTCTTTAAATTACTTAAGAGCCCATGTTTTGACACTAAACTCCTGACTAGAGACAGAAGAAAAGCTACCTGATGTCCACACCAAAAATATCCTTCCTTCCACACCGAAATGTGCAGAGTCAAACTCTGCCTATTTTACTCTGTCATACTTGCTGACACCAGCCTTGTCATTTTCAACTTGTCAAACAGCCCACTGACAAGCTATTTTAAACCAAATTGTAAATATTCCAGGAGCAGCCCAAAGGAAAGAAAAACCAATATATTTAGTTTGTAAAAGTCTTTCCAGCTCATGATTATTTTCCAAGTGGATAAGTCTGAAGATCTTTATATTTTTTCCCAGTAGGATAAATGACATATGGATTCAAATGTGATTTCACATATTAAAGCACGTCAGTTCTTTGCTTGTCCATAACAAGTTGCGAAGTTCAAGGCTCCCAATATTAGCTAACAGTAATATACATATATGCATACTCTTGTTTACCTTTCCCTCCTATTCTCCTCTCTTCTTCCTTCTCTAAACCATTTCAGTGCCCATGTCTTGACATATTGAACTCCGCAGGTTAGGCTGCTTTTGATTTGTGAGGAGACTTACAATAGTTAATTACAGAGCATGGTCTTCTGTGACTCAAACATTTTGCATTTATAGGCTCTTGATATAGTCCAGAGCAAGAGGCTAACCCATATTTAATTTGTCCAACACGTTTCTGGTTAAAGTTCCATCAAATGGGTGACTGGAATCCCTCCGATTCAGCTGGAAAAGTCACTTTGAAGGAGGCGTTTATTAGCAACATTTGCCTCAGTCACAACAGGAGGCCCTGAGGGCCTGGGGAAAATCAGTGGTTGCTTATAATAGTCAAAACCGGCTATTCCCCACAGGATAAAGTGTCAATAATAGGTTAGATATTATTGTTTTGAATTGATTGTACAGCGGGTATAAAATTAAAGAAAATGAGGCCGTTTCTTTAGGCAGCCAAGGTCTGTGCTTTGAAATGCCCTCCAGCCTGACCCCCGCAGCCCCAGCCCCAGGAAGCACCGGGCGGCTGCAGCAGGGCTTGCCTCCCAGCCAGCGTGCCCAGCGCTGCACAGCTGCTCCGCATAGAGCATGACTAACATAGCTGAAGGCCCACAGCACTTAGCACAATTAAATCAACAGGCTGTAGCTCATTCCTCCGGCGTGACAGGAAAAAGGTGCAAAACCCAGATGCCTTTGCTTTCTTCTATCTTTATGTTTGCTGGAGCGATTTTTGTGAGTGTTTAATCCTCTCTGCATCCCAACATTCACACAAAAATTTAATGTGCATGTGGTTTTGACTGGAAAAAGTCCCAAGCCAGAATATCATTAACTTACAGTCTTTTCAAGTGATATATTCAGCAGTTAATTCTACATTAAATTGAGATACATTTTCAGCAGTATTGTGAAGGAATGTGTTGGGCAGCCTGTAACTATGAATATTTCTCTTTTCTTGCAAATGGACACTCTTGAACACCTCTACAGAGACAGCCACAAACTCCTTTAGCAGGAGGAGCACTGTCAGACTGCTTCATCTGGAGGAAAAGATATTCTGTAGTCTTTTACATTGCTTTACTCATGAGGTCTTTTACAGCATTTTACTGTCTGCACTGTCCTGAATGAGGAGACAGCTTAGTAAGAGAGTCCTGCTGTATCAGACTGTATTAGTATTGTAAATGGGACAAAATTTTTCCTTGCCAAACACAGCAAAGACTACCCTTAAAAATCTGTGAAAGAAGAATGACCTTACTGAATAGCTGCATTAAACAAAAATGTGAATACATTCTCTCTCTTTAGAGTCCTAGCCAGGTGGGGTAACTGAAAGTTCCTCTTGTTCAAGCCAACAATTATTATCCTTGCCTGGTTATTTCACTGTCCCTAGAAAATTTAATGGATACTGTTCTCAAAAGCATTCATGTTCAAATGTTCCATGGACCTTAAGCTCTTCATTGACAAACACCTCTAAAATTTAGCCTAAGCTTAAGTCTTGAAATGCTATAGGCACTTAGGAGCTGAAGTCTCAGTGAAACCCTGATACTCACAATTCCTTTCTGAAAACAGACTAGCTCATAAATCACTGAACATTTTGTCCAAAAAAAAGCTACATTATTGCGTTGTTGTAATCAGGTACAAATCCACTAGTCAAATTGGACTTACTCCCAGCAATATCAGTTCTAAGTTTCACCAACCCTATGTAAAACCTTGAATGTGTAAAACTTATTTTCAATCCTGTCTTTTTCTTTTTCTTTTGAGGTAGTTGTATGGATTTTCTTTTTTTTAATTCTATTTTATTTTCCATCTTTATTCCCTTCTTCCTTTGCCTCCTTTGTACTCTTCTTTTACATTCTTTTCTTTTGTTAGTGTTCCTGTCTCAGTTCAGTGCTTCTTCATTGCCCCTTTTCATAAGACTTGAAAACTGATTTTTAAGCAGGTTAAAAGTAGGAAAGTAGGACTGAATCTCATGTTAAAGAAACCAGACTATATCTAGCAAAGATTACAGGTGATGTTTTATCTTTAAAAAAAAAAAAGGTTTACCTAATTACCAGTTTCAAAAGGTCCTCTGGGTCTGAAGGTGGAGACCATAGTGCTCTTGATGGAGAAGGTATAAAGTGCATGGCCTCAGTGAAGAATAAGATGATGGAATATTTGTTCTGTCCACACCAAAATGCATTAGCCACAAAAATTTCTGCTACACCTGTCAATGCATTGCCTTTTTCTCAAGGGAATCAAAGAAATATTTGCATACAGGAGGTGTTTCAATAGATGTTAACAGAACATCACGCTTACTGACAGGGGCCTGTGAGCACCAGATCCCAGTGCAATGTTCTCAATATTTGACAGCCATACATCAGCCCATCACCCAGCTCTGTCATGAGTTTTCACGCAGGAGGTTGTCGGATCCTACCAAGATTGAAGAAAAGCCGAGAACTCTCTTTTCATGCATATTTGGAAATTGCAAGGAGAAGAATGCTAATACAAAGTCTTTGTCATCCAGCACTATTTCACAGGCCTTGATGTGGCTTTACTTCTTGTGATATGCTTGCACAAGGAAAAAGTGTGTCCTGTACTTTCAATACTTCTGAATTGCAAACTAATTGTTAAATATTTGTGGCAAATGTGTTCTTATTCACTAGCGGGGACTGTTGTCAGTCTGTTGATACCTTACATACATGTTCTATTCACCCTCATTCTCTTCCCTAAGCTGTCATCGGACTATGAATCTCAGAGCTGGTAAATTTTCCTCCCTCACAGGGTTAGGCTAACTTTGAGAAAACAGTGCTGGCATAAATACACATCTGACTTCAGTGTTACAATGCTCAGCTGGGATGAGAACTGGAAGTAAAATATGGCTAGTCTCACAATTACGGTACAAGTATCCTTCTCCTACCATTACAGAAAGCTACAAAGAAACTGTCCCATCTTCCTCCCTCGCTCCCCATTATCAGTGCATCTCCTCTACATTACAGAAAAAGAAACAGCCCTTATAGGACCACGATTTAATTTACATCATCACATAACCAATACATTAAATAGTTACTGGAGATTATTTTTGCCATGTCCTTGGTGTAGTGTTTTCTGATGAAGTGTGCACAATACACACATCTGGTCTATTAAGCTATGGAAACATTGTGTGAACCATATGGTAAGGGCTGATGAAAAAAGAGACCAGCGAAATATTCAAACCTAAATACATTTGCCAGAGTTGGGAGTCTGATTCTGGTAACAGCCAGTACCAAGCTCGGATAATGTAATCAAAAATGTGTGATGTTATGTGGGCCCAAACATAGCAGGAGATTCCACTATGAAACCTAACGTTCCACATGAAATGCTGAACTTCATTACATGAAGCTTCTAACAGTCATATGACACTTCTGAAAAAATAACTGCTCAATACAACCCATGATCATGTGAAACTGTAAGTTTCCATGTCTCTTTTTACAAAAAGTACCACCTTAAACAGATTTTGCCACTCTTATGAAAAGAAGCTACTAGGTTTCTACCTGGGATTAGAATGTTTGACTAACAAATCTTTGAAAATACATTTTGTTTTCATAGATATCTTTGAAGTACAGCTTTGTAGCCAATTTTGCACTTCAGCATCTCTAAATATGATATTAATAACTATTCAAGTAAGCTACTAATGTAGCTAGTTATATTAAAATAGTTCAGAGAATTTTGGCTGCTTGGATTTGTGCTGAAGGAGATAAACCAGTAACAACTTATGATTATGTAAAATCAGTGTCTTCAGGTGGCTTCAAAACTGTTATTTCAGATTATCAATGCCAAGACTCAGGCAGACTTTTTCAAGTTTTCAGTTGGATTTCATATACATGACATTTTATTTTTATTTTTTAAATAGAAGCAGGTAGCAGTGCTGGGTTCTGGTATTAATTACACATGGAAACAGAAAACCTGAAGTAAACCTGGTAGCATTTTAAGAATCTATGTATTGTGAATTCATCTGGAACTCATTGGGCTGCCCCTGGCTGTAATGAATTCATGCTGTATTAGTAGTAATATTACATGTACATTAATAGATGTTCTACTGAGATCAGTATTATTTCATTGACTCAAAGGATTAGTTTAAGATCAATTTTCTTCTAACTATATTTTTAACATAGCTTTCTACTGAAGCACAGCTTCCTACAAGACAAAAATAAGACATCAGAAAAAAAAACCATGCATAATAAAATACACAAAATCTGACATTTTTGTCTCCTTAGGAAAGATACAAAATGCATTAGAATCATATAGTCTATCCCCCATGTAAACAAATACATTGTGTTTATCTGTAAAATAATTTTCTCTGTGGGAAATAAAACATTCCACTCTACAAAAGTGAACATATGTAGATCCAAAAGAGGTATTAAGATGTATCTAAATAAAAATGACATGCCTTACTTCAGCTGAAAAAAAATGATGCAAACAACCTGTTTGTAAAGAAGTACCGAGCAGTATCATCTGCACATTTCTGCTTTGTGAGGCATGCTAAATAAGAAGACACAAATAACGTGCAGAAGATTTCACTGGTACCAGTTGCATGCCTGGGATATGGTAAGTAATGGAAAAACAATAGCTTGGATACTTTGGGTTGGAAAGGGAAGATGCTCTTAACTGTTTGCTATCTCTTGTGAGCTGTATGAGAAACACCAATGTGACTAGTGTTACCCCTTTACAACTTAGGTCCTGTTCACCAATAAGTTTATATTTCCTTCCCGAGCTATCTGGCTAAGATGAACTTGCTGAGGAGAAAAAAACATGTCTTCCTGAGTCTACTGGTTCAGCATCACTGAATAAAGTATAAAAAGTAAAAATAAAGAACTGGTAAGCTCACTGCTTCTCACATTTTTATGCCAACCTCAGTAATGTCATGAGTCAAAGGAACAGTGAAATGCAATCACAGACAAGGAAACGACAAAGGTCTCCTAACCAGCCAACAGCCAACTAACTGAACGTGCAGGCACACAATTAAAAGCATATGACTGAGAATTTTGTTGAAAAAATCTTGCAATTCCAACTCATACTTCTACCTCGTCTCCTCCTCTAGAGATCCTGGAAGCAGGTGGGAAAAAAAAGGCATCTCTGTTTTCCCTGTGCTTTGAAGATAGCCTGGCCTTCTTCATTTTTTCTTTAAACAAAGAAACCACTGCAGGGAAGTGGAAAAAAAAGAGATAAATAGGGGATACCTGGTTTGGATAATTTTGCTTTTCTCGGATAGTGTATTCCACCTATGGACAGCAAGCCTTTGAAATCATCAACATTCCTTACATCAAACAGCAGCACTTCCTTATCCTTTTATTTCAGATCATCTCCCTCCCTGATTCTATCAATCAGCAGCAGAAACAGCTCTTAGCAGAACTTAGAGCTATGATCATAAAATAAATAGTCTGAAGACCTAAACCAGAATTTAGAAGAGCTGCTTTCTTAGGAAGCAAGATATACACATTCATGTATCATATGTGTATTCATCTGTCCAAGTCATTTGTCTCAATAACTTTAAAGCCCTGCCAGCCCCCATCAAACAGATTTGTCAAAACAATAGAGGTCTCAAAAGATGTTAAATTTCTACACTTCTCAGGAATGGGGAGAAAACTTACTAGTGCCCATGTGGAAAAGGAATGATGTCTCTTAGTCCTTAGTAGATATCAGAAAATTCACACAGGAGGGTATTACAAATGTCCTAAATGCAGAAAAAGTCTTAAGGAGGTTTGCAATTTAGCAGACCTCAGTGAATTCATTTTCAAGCCATTCTCTTTGTCCTGGGGATTTTCTAGAATCCTCTTCAATTCCAAATGTCTCATTTCTCTCTCCTTTTCTCTGTTCAGATTATCTGGCAATGCTTCCAAGGATGCAGTTCTCACTACTTCAATATCATCTCTTTCACATTGACTTTAATTTCAATAATCATAAGGTACAGCAACATATAGCAACTTAAAACTTTCCACTATGCAACTTCAGCAACAGCTTCTGTTCCTATAGATCACCTATCTATTGCTCTGAAGTTATGCTTGTGTGGACCCTTTAATCAACTTCCAAACTCAAAAAAAACATATTCAGGTAATCTGTGCCTAGAGGACATGCGGCCTAACCCAAGCTCTGAAAAACAATACTGAAAGTGAAACGGACAGAAATGGGACAAACAGGAGGAAACACGCACAGACAATAAGAAGGAGGAGAGGCAAATGTGAACCCAGGCTTGTTTCTGTCCTCCTCAGAGATAAGACAGAAGAAAATCCTTTTCTTGTTGTTGTTGTTGTTTTCAAAATCAGTTCTGTGATGGAGGCAATACTTTGTACCAATCTATTTTTCACCTGCAGTTACTTTAAGTACTGATGTATTGGCACCTCTTTACGTATTCTGCATTCCTCAGTCCTTATCTCAAAAACATTCACAACTACCCTTCTGCTGTGGTCCAGACTGCAGTCTGGGCTTCAGTGCATGACCGGAAAGTTCCACTCCCTCGATGGCATCATTATGAAAATGCTTGCATTTAAGGGAAGTATCACAGCAACAAATGGTGTGGCTTTACACTAATCATCTACCACATTCTGCATACAGGAATCTGCAAAAAAGCTCAACGAGGAGGTCTGCCAACTGTCCCCTGGGATAGCCTTCGTGGAAAAAGGGGCACTTTGGAAGTTAATTAGAGACAATCTGTTTTTTATACTGAGTTTAAGAAAGCCAATTAGAGTTAATGGGAATTCAAATGATTCTCATTTAGATTTGTTTGATGTGGTTAATATTATAGTTCAATTTTTCACAGCAAAACAGCAAAATGGACATTAAAGGTGACTAAACACTGAAAGAATCCCACTTGCTGGAATTCAGTTTTCTTACAGCAAATTCATCCCTTGTGTAAGAGTTGTGAAGGCACTGGGGATTAATTAAACAGCATAAGAAAGATATACTGAACATACGGACACAACAGAACTTGCTAACATTTACCAAATCCTTCACACAGGGAAAGGAGACCTCCTTTGCGGAGCACGCTGCCGCACAGTATGTGTGAAAAAGACCCTTTTTACAGTGCCCTCCTCAAGCACACCCAACAGCGAGGGAACAGCAACAGCCTCCCTTTGAAGACAAATACACACAATCAGGAGATTAACTCAACAACTGAACTAGAAGGGGCAGAAATTATGTAGCAGCCACCAAACAAATCACAGAATCACAGAATGGTAGGGGTTGGAAGGGACCACTGTGGGTCATCTAGTCCAACCCTCCTGCCGAAGCAGGGTCACCTACAGCAGGCTGTAGAGGACCCTGTCCAGGCGGGTCTTGAATATCTCCAGAGAAGGAGACTCC
>Ga0065711_1041426_pt1 | contig 16162 bp, 10 predicted proteins | sample Hoacrofraction12_FD_59098 | JGI IMG/M metagenome (GOLD analysis project Ga0065711, IMG submission 59098) | Hoatzin crop microbial communities from Cojedes, Venezuela - Epithelial fraction 12 v2 (version 2) | ecosystem: Host-associated > Birds > Digestive system > Esophagus > Crop | place...
CCGAGCCGCGGCAGGGGCGGCGGCGCGCGGGGCACGCGGGCAGCAGCAGGTGAGAGCTCAAGGACTACAAAAGGTGTCCGAGGGCTACGTGAGCGTCAAGGTTCTGCTCAGGAACAAGTATACGTGTAAATACAGACTTTCACCTCACCTTCTTCTTACGTACTTTGTACCAGCTGTGTGTGCTAAACTCCAGCTCCACGAAAGAAAAGAAAATAAAAAGCCCTCAACCATAAGGGTCCACAGAAGAACATTCAGGAATGATTTCTGAGTTTGCCGTCGCTAAGTCCTTCCAGAGAGACCCCCGGCAGTTACACACTGTGGGTCTCACGTCTGTGCGGTGCTCGGTGCCCGCAGAGCCCCAACAGGCAGCTCTGTCCTCATGTTTGAAACAGGCGGAACGTGTGGAACTGCAATGCGCAGGCAGAGCTAGCACCTCAGCAGTCCAGTGGTTACCTATTAACCACTGCTTGCTAAATCACTTTTTGCTATGAAGACCACTTGCGAGAAGAAAGCTCCCAGATGGTCTCTTTTTATAACTGTGATCACTGAACAGAAAATGAAAAAAAGATCATCTGAAATAAGAGATTAAGACACAGTGGAAAACCTTACCAAAACCGTGGTTCTCCAAAGTTTCCTCTAATATTAACACACCACAGAATAGCTGCGGGGGGTGAGTAGCTCAAAGCAGAAACAATCAAACCCTGCTGATGATAATCTGTTTGGGATGCTATAGAATTTCGACTTAGATATTTAGTGCCTCCCAGCAATCAGATAGAGAGAGCTGCCATAGCTGCAGATCATGTCAGGCCTGAACCACTGCTGCAGCCTTGGACATACAGTTTCTTTGTTCTTACAGACTTGTAGCATTTGTAATCCCCAAGTCCAACAATATAGCAATATACTAAAAATAGCTGTGAGTACACTATTAATTCCTCTCAGAAACATCAGCTCTACATGCCTAATTAAATATCCTCGACTCACAAAAAATAATTGCAAGGAAAAAGAAATCTCCCTCATGAGGACCAGATGATTTTAATTAGGTCTCACTCAAAATCTTCCTAGCCTCACATGGCTCAGCTCACTACAAAACCTCAGTCACACTGAGATTGCACGCTATGCTCCAGGCCTCTCCTTTCCCTTTCACACTACTTGCTGCTCTTCTGTTCCAATTTCTTTCTGTTCCTTTAGAATTTACTGTCATCCAGCCCTCAGACCTCCAGTTCTCAAACTCCCCAGACATGTGGGGCTGGAGCCATTTGCTGATTTCTTATTTTTTGGTACCTCAGGAAGAGCTAGCCAACACATATGGTGTGCTTCTGTGTAGAAACTGAACATAGGCACAAAGGTTCCACACAAAATCTGTGGAGGAGGAGAAACAGTATTTATTTATTCCAGAGAAGAGTTAGAGCCCCTGTGTCTTCCCACAGACACAAACAGATCTGCTATCAGTCCAGCAGCTGGAATACAAACTCAGATCTTACTGCCTTAGAGGGCAAGAGGGGCTAAATCCCAATGGCAGCTCACCAGACCCTGAAGGCTATCACCAGAGGGAGCGTGGGTACCACCGCCAACAGAAGAGATCACGACAAATTCACACTTCTGCCATCTCCCTCCACAAACCTCAGTTTTCGTCTCGTTTGTACCCAGGCAGGAATTCGTGCCATGATGCTGGGGTGTTCTGCGACTGTGCCGAGACACGTGCGATAAGCACTTTTCAGTGTCTCAGTTCCAACTCAGATATTTCAGGATCTGGCATTAAAGAATTGGGGCATCTCTAAAGTACAGTCTTCCGCCTCCCCACTTCCCAGCCATACTTATGAAGTACTAAATTTTACAGTCCATGAGAATTAGAATGATATGAATGTCCTGTTTGCTCTCAGTAGGTATTTACAAATACTAGAATTATTTCATCCACTTCAGTATAACAGATACTGGTTGTCATCGTCAAAGTCCTGCAGTTCGTTCTTGTGTGATTTCTCCTTTCCCAGTCCTGACTATTTTCACACATAGGCTTTTGGTTTGGGTTTTTTTGTGCGTGTACTACGAGTTCAAACATATCCAGTATTAAGTGTCACAAGCCTCATCCTGGTCCTGAATGACTTTTGTTTACTACAATGCTTTATCTGTCATCTCAAAAGTTCGTTCTAGATCTTGCCATGACTTATGAAGGTTTTTTGTTTGCTTGCTTGTTTTCAAATGCCAAATCGAGGAGTCTGGCAAATAATAACTTGCAAGACAAAATTCCAGCTGCTGGAAAGTCTTACAACATGGAACACAGACCTTCTGAAACACTTCCGCTGCAGTGTCATAGTTCTCCTCCACCTGGGGTCACCTCTGGGGTTCCCCGAAGGCCCACTAGTTTCCAGCGCTCCCCTGCTGCTGGAATTCAGCACTCACAGGTGCTGCATGTGACATTTCAGTCTGAACTTCTGCCAGCCACTTCTGCAGCCGCTGAGGTTTCCAGCTCTGCTGTTACGAGTTCTATTCCTCCATGCTGGGTTTTTTGTTTGTTTTTTCTCACTGCTAGTACTGCAACTTGTTCAGAAATTTTATCAAGAAATCTGCTTCCAGTTATCGTTTAGTCACTCATACAAGCCTCTTTAAAGGGATAGTCTCCAGTCTCCATGATTCTTGTGTGCTTCCCCAGTTTAGTACAGATACCCACACAGATCCTACTAGCAAAATTTAGAAGCCTTTCTCTTTAATTGTTAGAGATTGAAGCAACAAAATTAGATCAAGAGTCATATTTAATTTGGCCAGAGAGAGAAAGCTGCTTACTGCTGTCGTACTAAGGTAGTATTATACTAGTGATTACAGTTATAAAAGTACTCCAACCCGAAGCATTTTCTGTAGCTGTGAAACCGTACCTATATTAGGCTTCCTACCTACACATATCATTCTTGCTTTTACGCAGCTGACCTTAAGTGCAAGTAAAATTCATCCCCATCAGAGTATGCAGCAGGTATTGCTTCTTAACACTTGAGAACATATAAAATCTATTTTCTTTGTGTTCAACATGTAAAAGTTATAGTGTATGTTTCTCTTTTAGGTAATAACTGTATAGCACTGATTTCTACGTTATATGATTAAAATCTTTTCAGTGACAACCCCTGAAAACAGTCCTTCAGAATACCCGAGATCCCTGGGACTAGTTTGACTATATGTTCCCACCAAATGTCTAGAGGTTCCTTTCTGAGAGTATTTGACCTCTGTTCCTGCAAAGTGGATGAATATTACATGTTTATACACATTTTCTATGGAGAAACCTCTTTCTTGTGAAGCCCGATTCAGATTCTATTTTTTTTCCCCCATAACTCTTTGTTCCGAGACAACCTTGTAAGCAGAATCACCCCATGAGGTACCAATTTATAGCCATAAGACATTGCAGAAGTTACGCCTGTAGAAACAATAACGTGAACAACAACTGCACGTCCAGATGAGTTCAGGCATAGCCTGCAATTTTGTTCTAGAACTTCTGTTCATTCATTTGACAATTTGCTTAATACCATTGCTCTTCTGTATGAAGTGAAAAATCTAGGCAGGAACCAAAAGGATCCAAGGAACTGAAAGCAGACCAACTTTCTGTGGCCCCAGGAAAAATATCAGACTTCTCATATGAATGACCATTAAGCTGCATCCATCTTTACGTGGTTTGAAAATAAAGGCAGGACTTGACTGAATATCTTTGTGATCATGGGTTTAACCTTTACTGATTCAGGGCAAAAATACCTCTCCAGGGCCTTCTAATTTAGAAAGAAACTCTACCATTCTCTCTGGTGAACTACCCCGTAAATGGAAATTTGGTATCCCCCAAAGCCTCTGGAAAACACTCTAAGCAGACTGGCAAAATCAGAACCATGAATTCTCTTGCAGAGGAAGATCTGCTTCCCAGATCTTTAACTACAGAAACATTCTTTTCAAAACAGAGTTCGGATTATTTTGTTGTTTCTATCTCTGATTTACTAATTGGATGTTTTATTTTTAAGTTTTGAAGGCAGGCAACAACATGACATTACAGCTGAAGCTAGCGAGAACTTGAAGTATGGAACTACTGAAAATTCACCTCTGATGTCAGAGTAAAGCCATTTTACAGGAGTAACCTTTTTTCTCCCCCTTGTTCCTGTATCTACACATCAAGAGGGCTGTTGAACAAATCTGCAAAGAGGATACCACTAACAGCCTCTGAAAACATGGTAAGAAAGAGCTTGTAGAGGTTCCCTGTCTGTGGCTTGTTGCTGTGTGAGTGTAAGAGGAATTGATCAAAGGCCGGGGCGAGATTTGGAAGAGCACATCATGCAATGTGGGAAAGGTATAGAACAAGATGACAACAGGTAGATCTGACTGGCTTAACCTGCTTGATAGATTAAAATGTGTCCACGTTAAAGCTAAGTAGTATAAAGTCTATGTTGCACTGCTCAGAGCACACTAAAAGGGCTGGCTCTTTATAGCTACCGGTCTGGAGAGGAGATGGCCTACTTACGGTCAGAGATCTGCCGAGTCTTTCCTTAAGGGCATTGCCACCTTCAAAGTACAGGCTAGAAGTAGCTCTAGCTTAATTCAGATTGTGGTAAAATCAACAAGACGGTACATAAATGGAAACCTTGCATGAAAAATGGCACAATTCTTAATTTAATGACTTTCTATTTCTTTCTGTGATTTCACTGTAGCTCTTCTCTCTAACCTTCTGAATGCACTGTATAGAAGTACATGGCAAAACAGCTGCACTGCTGCAAGAAGCAGGATCCTTGCTTCATTCCATAAGGAAAGTCTGTACTTAAATATAGTTCAAACACTTCCAGCAAGTGACAAAACTCAACAAGGAACCTCTTTACTCTTTCATGTTATACCTATCTATTTCTGAGCTACCCTTGCCAGTAACATCCTCTCTGAGGTGATAAAAATTGAAGCTAGTTTATTAATGTTACACCTGTTCCTTTAATACACACCTCCAAAAAGGCGTTTAATCAGAGTGCCTTTCATAGCATGTAAACAAGCTCTCTAACCCCCACCTCACAAGCCTACTTCATTGAACCAGCCACTAAACACAATGCATAAATGAGCAATTGCATTTATATTGTTTGCCTGAAGGTCTTGTGCATATGTGGATCTACTCATATGCTTTAAGAAAAAATACTCCTGCAAGTAAAAACATGAATGTGTCCTTAAAATTGCCCTTCTGAAACTAGCTCAGCCTATTTGTAAGAATTCCTGCAACTTAGCACATGCTTCATCTTTAGCTCAGAGTGTTAGCCAAGTAATAATCAGCACTCAGCAAGAATTAGAAAGCCAGTTTGTCACAGTGAGGTCATGGGGAAGATTATTCCTGCTTTATGTCTCCATTTATAACAAATATTCCATAGCCTGTCATGGAAAGGATGTAGAACATATTTATACTTCCAACCTCCCTTTTCACATACAATTCATCAATTTCTTTGGGTAAATTCAATAGAAGCCTATTCCCTTCTGTCATTTTTTACATGCCTTCTGGCTCAGAAGAACCAATAGTCTACCTTACAGTGCAATGGAGATACTGTATATCTTTGGAAGTTAATATAGTACAGATCTGGACCAGCAAAGGTATTCAGGTATTTCCTTTTGAGGTAGAACATAACTGTATAAATCATCTTCTCAGAGTCAAGTCAAACATATGATGCACTCGCCTCATATTTAGGCTGCTTATGACCATCTGTTGAAATACCATGATTCAATTTCACAACTTCATCTTACTCCTACCCAAGTATTTATTGTAAGATAACTGTGGGGTTGGAAAAGCAGCCTGCAGGACAGTGTAACGGCTATCTCTTCCTCTTTCATAAACAATTTAAGGCCTATGTAGTGCATTTCGCAGAAGAGAAACATTCTCTTCTCTGAAAAAGGCAACAGGAAATGTGAGCAGTGACTCTCTACATGGCAATGAGCTAACTAGGATTACTTGTGGTAGTCATTAAGAAGTTAGTCCTACTCTAAGCGATCTCGTAAGAGCATCCTAGGTAGTGCACTTATCTGCATCTGCACGTAGAGGTGCCTAAGAAAATGGTGATGAAGTTGGCTATTGCATAGCTTGATGGGAATACTGTATGAATTCTGCAGATGGGATTGACTTTGTGGAGGAAATCAGTAACCCAATTACAGTGTCTTAATACAGGGAGGCTGGAGAAACTAGTCTAATCTACAATGGTTGGCTTCCAACATGACATCTCCCACACCCAGATGGTCAGAGTTCAGCAGACATTAGACACAAATTTCCTACGTCCTCAGATTCTCTAAGGGAATATGGCAAAGGAGCCAGTTGTGGGATTTTTTACAGACTGGAGACTTCTCACACCAGGAAATTCCCTTGAGAATATCTGGAGAACAGCACATGCCAACACCAATATGCAACTTGGCATTGCCAAGTTTGCAACCCAGGTTGAAGAAAAACTCTAGGTTCTTTGCATTTTTACTCTGAACATCTTAGCAGCACCGCAGTGACCATGCAACTTTAACAATAAAATAACAAAATAAATCAGATTGAGGAATGTATTATAACTCAGGTCCCAAACAACTGAAATGATATAAAAAGGCAGAAGACAGAACACATCAGCTAAGATTTCAACAGGATGGTATCTCAGAAAGGCTTATAGCATGAAATTGGCCAACAAACAGAAAAAGTATTTATTTACAAGACATGAAGATACACGCTGTATCTATGTCCACTATAAATACTTGAGAAGTATTTTAATGCCTATTGTTGAAGCAAATTGAGTACAGACAGCTATCTCTTTTTTTCAAAACATATGGGAATGATCATGATGGAATTGCTCTTTTCAGAAACTCAGGCATGAAGTTCTGGGGAACTTCCAGTTGTACTCCAATAAAATAGTGGCTTAGACAGAATACAACAATTTTTTCTGTGAAGAAAGTTTCTAATCCTACACTTCTTAATCTATAATTCTTACCCAATGGCTTTTACTGAAGTCTACTGCATAAAGAAGTATTCTCAAGCGACTGAAAAATAATAATAAAAAAACTAGTAACATATTTAAGCTTCACAAATAAATAGACGTTCATCTTCTCGAGACAGTAAATGAGATGTTTGTCTTGAGACGGACTTGAGAAGTAACTTGCACGTGATTTTTTTTTTCACAACAGCGTAGCAACTGCTGATAGGGTTGTGTGGCACATCATAGCTGAGCTGATGATTCTGCGTTGACATTCAATGCCTAACAGCATTTAAATATTTCACAAATAGAACAGAGGAAATAAGTGCACCTATCCTTAAGAGAAGCGAGGACAAGGATCTTGGAAATAAAGAGGAAGAAGGATTTCCCCCCCTGCCCCTAAGGATGAGAATCTGTTAAAACCTTATGTAACTTTGTGCAGTTTTTCAGCCAATTCACACAATTGTTACTTCAGGACAAGAAATCAGAGAAAGAATGAAGGAATGAACAAACAGTTAAAGAAGAACCATGCTGAGAACAAAGCAGTAATCACATATATCTGTTGAAAGATGTCAGAATTTGTATTTTAAGTCTTTAAAACTACCATAATCCTTTGATAAGCTAAAGGTAAGTATTCTTACCTCCATCTCCTGATCTTTTCTTCAAAACATACATCGCCTCTCAGTTGCAGATCTGACCTGGGTCATTTCCCATAGCCTCTCCCTAAAAGCTCCTGACATCAGCACCTGGTCATTAGCTCTGTCTAACTTTACAGTACCTGTACCTCGACTTCCATATCCAGGAATTGTTAGCATCACATCATTCAGTTCACTGGACATTTCCATCATTATTTTAAGCAGGATTCTGTGACATTTTAGCCATTTTGGTTTGGGTCATTTCAGTCCTCTAAACTAAAGCTGCTAGTACTCCGAACAACGGACTTTGCATTCTGCATACACAACCACAGATTTTCACATTACATGGACAATACTGGTGTATATCTGAACAAAACGTCAAGTGAGCTTAAGAACACGAGGTTTTATGAGTTTTTCTGGGGCTGCAGCACTTTGAAACTATCACCATGGTGTATAAAAGTCAACAGTTAATTCTGTTTAACTATCCTATTCAACAAGCTGTTCGCAGTTGGGAGTAGCATTAGCATCTCCATGCACCAGTTGCAGAGACAGAGGCAAGAAGTTTATGTCCCTTCTAGAGTAACACCTACCATTAGGATCAGGCCTGCTTAGAATTCAGGAAAGTCACCTTAAAACCTGTACACAATCCTTACAGAATCCTTTCCTTTCCCACGCTAACAAAACCTAAAAGTAGTTTGCTGAATAAATCTTAAAGAAAATAATAAAAAGATATCAAAAGGCAAGCCAGATGAACAGTGAGAATAAGGATTAAAAGCTTGCAAGATAAATAAAGATATGAGCAGCAAAAAAAAATAAAAAACCCTGAAGCATATGTCCTACATTGTAGGTAACATATCTTTGGTTAAGATGGGCTACACAATAAACCTGTCAAGAACCTTCTGCAGACCCATGAACAACAATATTTTAAAAAATCCTATGAAAAATGCTGAACACAAACCCAATTCAGTAGAACTAAATACTATTTCTTCTTGAAGCTAATGTAGCACGAGTGCAGCACTCAGTTAAATCTCTGGCACTTAACAGCACTTGGAGAAATACACAATGCAATCTTGGAAGCCAGGCAAAGACAGATGGAAATGAACAATAAGTGAACGGGTGGCTAGACAGACAGAAAATCTCACCCAACATTTTATCTTCCATCTGCTTCTCCTTGTAACTGTACTTTTACGCAATCAATTCAAGCCCCAGATTTCCCTTCCTGACAGTGGAAATGGCACAAGGAGTGTTTATGACAGAACAGAGTGGAATGTGTTTAAATACAAAAAACAAACAACAAAATTAAAATCTTAAGCATTTGAGAGCAGAGACTCTTGAGAAAGGTTGCTTTAAAATAAAACATTCTTGTCATTTCCTTTGTTCTTCCATATTGTTCTTTAATCTTCCTCCTAGAGGGGGGTCTGAACAACAGCAAGAGATAAGCAGAGAAGACATGAAAGAAGGAAAAATGCAGCTTTGAAAAAGTAAAATCTCTTTCTTTTTGTCTAGCTCTCTAGTATCCCCTGCAGCAATACGGAAAAGCAGTAGGAAACGTGCTGGGGTGGGAGTTTTGCTGCAAACTGGGGCTGCAAACAGTACATTTTGGCACAGCACAGAATACAGCGTTTTTCATGCTTCCCATCAGGTCTAACGATATTTCACACTTACAAGTTAACATATACCATGTTATTTCAAAACACTGGAAATCACCTTCCATTTAAATTTATGTTGCTTCTGTGGGGCAGGAGGGAGGACAAAAAACCCAAGTGGTTAAAAGCTAGGTAGTTACTGAGCAAGTTTCCAGGGTCAATAAACTACAACAGTCAGTGACATTCCTTAGTGGGTTTTATATAGGAGGACTGGCACCTGTGATGCTATGTACCATATCATCACAGATACTTCAAAGATACATACGATTACTATATTCTCCTGTTGTCAAATGTGCAGTGATAGTACGAGACCAAAACTTTCTCTTCCTCTGCACAGGAAGAAATACTTTGCTACCTAATATAAAGTTAGTTTTTCAAGACATAAGTGATAAACAAAGCATACTTAGAGCTGAAGATACATTTATAACGTAGCCCTAGATTACTTCTTCAAACAAAACCAAACCACCCTAACATGCTGGACTTCCGGAGTTCTGACTCACCATCTACATCATACTGCATCTACTGTAACTATCACTTTCCATCCGTATTTACTAGACTCAGAGAGAGTATGATAAAACCATTTTCAACAGGATTAGCAAATTTAGAATCAGTTTTATTGATGCAAAGGACAGAGGGATTTCTGGCAGCAAAAGAAAATGTACACCTCCACTTCAAGCTTTCACTAGTTTAGATTTCTTACTTTAAAGCAGCAAAACACTTTTGAGTTATCCCTGGTGACTAATTCCCAATGAGAATGGAGTTGGCATGGAGCACTAAATCAGTGCAACAAAGGAAGCTATTCCCTGGCACTAATGTAGTATATTTTTATGCAAAAACCATAGTGATTGCAGGACCATTCTGTAGTCAAGCACTTCAGAGTGCTGCAAAGACTCTGCAAGAGTTGCAGCACCGAATTTTATCGGTTGTGTCAGTTCGATTGGGTTATATTCTAGCTTCAGAGATGTCAGCTATATAGTAATATCTTATTGCTTGTACCTCCAACAAAGACTGTATTATCTAGCTCTAGAAACGTACTTAGAGGGCTGTAAATAAAAAGCAAAATTTTGCAGGACTGGGATTCCAGGCTGTGAACGGCAAGAGGGCACATTCACAAGGGAACACTGGTAGCATTTTCTGGCCCCTAGTTAAGCGTTCTTGCTATTTTAGCAATTGAATGATGGAGGAATCTACAGTATCTTTGCCTGGGGTCACAAAGGAGATCAGTGTTTAGGTTCAGAAAAAAACTCTGCATTTCCATCTCCCTGCATGTTAGTTCTGTCTTAGGGAACACTCTTTGCTGGGTAACTGTAAAATACAGTCTTTTGATTAAATATCAAAATTAAGTACAGAAAAGGCATTCTGCTGAGCAGAAACTTTGCATAATGCACATCATAGCATATATACAACACAGTGATGGTGCTTCTGAAGACATGTACTAACCTGCATCCAGTGCCTATCACTACCTTCTAGCATATGGCTTACTTTGCAGAATTGCCTATGTGTTCAGTATCACAGATGACAATACTAATGCAGCTAATGGAGAGTTTACTTCAGCTGACAAAGTGGAGAGCTCCTCTGAGAGCAAGGGCTGCAGAGTCTGCATTTCTGTGTTGTGCTGAACCTGATCCAACATCCATTCCAGCTGATGGAAAGACTCCTGTTGACTTCAGCATGCATTATACTAGGCCCTTGGTGCAGTTAATTGCAGTGACAGTGTTTGAATGCTGAAGTTCTTGAACCCTTAAGCTACATGGATATTTAACAACTTAAGGTACACAACACAAGACAGAGCTAGAGAAAGTTATTTTCCCTCCCTTTCCATGCTCATTTTAGTCTATCACAAAAAATACCAGTTTCTCCAAGCCATTGAGCAACCTTCCTTGATTTTTCCTTGGGGGAAAAAAAAAAAAAAAAAATCAGGCAAAAATATCACCTGCATTGTCTCAATATTAAACAGCTACTTCAGAGCAATGGCTGTCTTACCTTTCCAGTATTTAGCAGATTTAGAAGCGAATTGTGTTGCGAGTTGAGAAGAATCAGCCATTTCATTTAGCGAATCAAAAAATCCTAGTTAAAACATTGTTCCATTTCAGGCATGCCCTTATATTACACAAAGACCAAGAGAAGCAGTTCTTGATCATGGACCAAGAGAAGCAGTTCTTTCAAGAAACTAACTGAAAGCTTCTCAAATATCACCTCATGCTAAATACTTTTAAACTTGCTAAATACTTTTAAACCAGTTTCAACAGTCTGATTTACCACCACCACCATTTTCCTCTAAAATTGCTATTGCTTCTAAAATCCATACGATACATGTAGGAATGATTCCTTTCACAGCTGTAGTTATCTGGTGTATCGTCATACTATTACTGTGATTAAATATAGTAGTTCTCAGTAGCAACTCCTACTGATAAATCATCAGAAACTGAAAGTGCTTAGGAGAAAAGAGGCTGTATATGTAAACAGGATTTTCCTTGTCTTCCTTATTTTTTCTATTCATAAGTGCCTCCATAATACAAGATGTCATAACTAACATAAGAAATTTAAGTTATTTAATGATCTTACACGGTATTCTTTGTTCCTTCAAGCAGCCAACCCTTTCCCTCTATTGTTTAGCAGAGCAATGCCTATGCTTGGTGACAGTGCTGTGACCAAGGCTTAGCAAGTTACAAGCCATTGAGATTTGAAATGAAGGTGAATTCTATAAGAACATATTTTATTTTGTGGTAGTTCTTTTTGTTAAACTTAAAGATACGATGGCATCATCAAGAGAATAACATATCATGGAAGACTGTTTCAAGAGAACGAGGATTACAAGCTATCCATGGAAACAATCTACTGGAGGTATTTCCTAGAGATCCTATCACTGTCATAGTAAAATTTCAATGTGTGAGGCAGATAAATATGGATGGCAACTGAGCTGCAAATTGACCTTGTAGGCTTGGGATAGATTTAGTCACTGCTGCCAAAAATATTTTCAGGTACATCAGAGATTTGTGCCCAGGGGTCCTCTTCTTACCCAAGTAACTTGTAATCACAACTGTCAGTTTCAGAACATTTCTACGACCCTGTGGAGCGTAATGAGTCAACCATCTGAATGTGAAATTCGTTAGACAACTCCAGCATACTCAGTGGGAGCAGACTGAGACAACGGTGATGTATAAGAGAAGATGAAAGAACAGGTTAAAGGGTTCCTGCAGTGGTTTTGCAGGTTTGGGAATAGGTGTGCACATATTATGTGCCAATGCGCCTTCTCACACACCTCAAAAGACATCATTTGGATGCTGTGAAAACTTCAGCAGTAACAGAATCTGACACCTATCTCTTCCAGTATCAGGATATAACAATGATTGGGCTACACTTTAATAAGTCTTGCCATTCCTTGTTTATCAAGGACATCACACTTTGAAAGCACAATTTGTGAGACTGTAATTTTGCTGTAAAAGGTGTGAGCCGCCCTCCCCACACCACTCTAACCACTACCCACAGCATCTCTCAGCCTATGCCAATCACTCATCTGTAAATCATTCTAATTGTAGAAACAGGTTTTGAACACTACTAACTAGTGTCTAGTAAAAGCAAGGTTGATTTTGTTACTTCTCCCTCACTTATACCAGTTAGCCTTCAGAAGTCCAAAAGGAATCTATTGATACAGTTAAGGGCTTTATGTAAAACTGAAGCCTTAAGCAATGAGAGACTACTTGGCAGGCACCCACTGAGTTATCAGCTACATATTTTTTTCATTTAAGTCTAATTTTACTTCCCACTGCTATTTTTCCCCATAATTTCTTATTGCTGAGGTGGACACTTACAGAGAAAAGCAGTAGTGCCATTAAAAGAATCAATACTTACATCACACAATACTTACATTGCTTCATTCTGTTTACATCCTGTGCCCTTCATATGTCAGGAATAGTGATCAGTTATGAAGATCTATCAGGTTTGTTACTACACAAGATCATTTATTCTGTTAAGAGGATAAAGCAAAGTCAGCAAGCCAAGAATATATCAGGTCAGCTACAGTTTCAAAGCCTACAGCTACAGCCTGTTCGAGAGACAAGTATATTTCCTGCATTCTAAACTCAGAGCTTAAGAACAAAGGGACAATTCTCTTCAGCCTGGCCACCAAAGAAATGTAATTAAAAATCACAACATACAGCTTGAAAACTCCTGAAATCTTTTTCTAATAGTGTTTTTGCCTAAAAGCATTCCCCTAAAGATCTCCCCTCTGTCATAAAAACAGTCATCCAGAACAGTACTTATCAGATCCTTTCTGTACTGGACCAAGAGAATTACTTCATTTTCCACAGCTGGCCCAGTTCAGGTTCTCCGGGAATTACAATTAGGGCTTGCAGCTGTGGTCTTCTCTTGCCTCTCTAAGACAATGTTAACTTGAATTTGCCAAACCTAGTAGATGCCCAAGTACACTGTAACAGGTAAAAAGAAAAGTAGCAAGTATCAGCAGAATACAGCTTCCAGATCTCTAAGAGCTTGTTATTAGTGTGATTAAGCTCTAGTACTGCAATTGAATAGGCTGGACCTATAGCTGTGCATGAGCTATATGGGAGAGTAACAAGAAAAGTTCAGCTTTAAATGCATTCCTACCACTGTGTGTGGAAAATCTCCACTGCATTCTGTAGAGTTGAAATCTGCACTGAGAAGAAAATTTGGCCCTAGAAATAGCACAGATCACATTGTGTAGGTCTAGCCAGAGCGTGCCGAGCTAGAAGGAGAATTGGGTCTACGTGGTTTAAGACCATAGTTTCTGCCTTGAGTCCCATAAAGCAAAATGACAGAGAAAAGCCCACTTTAAGCATAATTCTTTGGCTCAGGAGCTAACGTTTTAAGGGTGTTGGTGGTATTACATATACCTCCAAGCAGATACTTAGTGCCTAATGCATTTTAGTGGGAACAATTTGATTCAAGACTTTAAATGTTAAGGGATAGTTCATACAGGGTTTTGAAGATCCAAGAAGCATAAACCTTACTGGTTTTGGTTCCTGGGGTCAAGTCACTCTTTATGTTCTCAGTCATATATATTCTTCCTACCTGTAAGGTCTGAGCACAAGTCTGCCTGGGTTTCCTCTAACTGGAGAGCAAGAGAAGGTTCAACACGCAGGACTGTACCTCTTCTAGTAGAGTTTGGGTTCAAATCCTCCAAGGTACATGGCTTTCAGCTGGCATGACATGCAGTAGATAATAGGTGCTTGTTAAGGATCTGGACCTCAAATGTTGGCACTGATTAGTGCCTTAAATCACTGCTGAATGGAAGTGCAGAATGAAAAAACTTTTTACCATCAACATAGTCCTTTCCAAATTCGAATGAGATGTTTGCCGAGGACAGAAAATATCTTGAACATGCTGTACTTTCACTATACCTGTTCTGTAACTCTGCAGAGAACTGGCAGTTCTGGCATCTCTCCCAAACTCTGCAGTATGTTCACTTTCAGTTTCAACCAGTTTAGTAGTAAAAGATCCTTCCTTGGCAGTGGCTGCAAATACCAGAATTCCCACTGTGAGGAAAAGTTTAAATATTCGGAAATTCCCCTTCAAAGTGTTAGTTGAAAATCACTATAAGGAATTCTGCTCTTGTGCTGGTCTTTCATCTTGTGAAGAAAAGCAAAACCATAAAACCTTAAGAAACAAAATCTGGCTTTGACCTTATCCTTGCCTGGATTGGGCATACACATGTATGGAACTATAGTGTCTTGTTAGTCAGCAACTGAATGTGTGTGCAAGTTTAATGACAGAGTTATGGTCCCTATCATATAATGGGTTAATGATTCCTTTAAAATGTGAACAATCTTAAAATATGTATTTGCATATATGAAACCAGAGTTTGCATCCCACTCTGAATGTAGCCCAATGACATTTGGTGTTACTGTGTCCGTCCTGAGTCTGCTGATATGTTACACATGCAATGACAAGCTGCAGAGAAACAATGCAGAAGAAAAGAAATGCAATTTCAAATGTGTTATGCTTATCTACACTTGTAATTCCAGTCATGGATCCCATCTGTTTGTAAATTTCAAAGCAAAATATCTCTGAACTTGCTAAGTCAGTATGGATATGCTCATCTTCTTCTTGCTGCATAAAATTAGACACATACCAGGCAACTGTGAACTGATTAAAAGAGTCTCTCCAGCAAAATAAAAGAAGGTAGGTCCTGTTATCAACTTGGTTGCTGACTCCTGACAGAGGTATGAATGTAAGATGCATTGAGATGCTTATGAGAGTCCTACTGATTATTATGAGAACTTTAAGAAGTGGTTATATGCTGAAAAGTGACTCTGAATAAACAGCATTGTGAAGTTCCAAATTTATTTTCTCTCAAAGTCTTACAGAATAAACTTGCCTGCTCTACAGGTAAAGACACATTTTCTCTTGCTGACAGCCCTGCAAACTCGGAAAGTCACAGCTGTGTTCTCCTTGTGCATTTCATTACTATTCTTCTGAAGTGGCGTCTTAGTTAAAATTCTATTGTTAATGTAAGCAAGAAAATATTATCCAAACTACTTCCCTACCTCTCCGTTCATTCTACAGGACTAACAAGAATAAAAAGACCCTGAAATTGTTTTTTGCCATATAAGAGGAAAAAGGCACGCAGAGAACAGATGTAATGAGTATGAAGGGAACACTATACGTGGCTCTATTTTTGACCACTGGACAATTAACGGCACCCCCATTAATATGATTGAACCAGGTAGCTCTGAGAAATATCTAGGGGTAAGAGTCGACCCATGGATCGGAATATCAAAGCCAGAGCTACTGGAGAAACTGCAGGGATGGTTACATCAAATCCACAGTTCTCCACTTAAACCTATGCAGAAAGTTGACATCTTGAAAGGGTATATGCTCCCACGATTATTCTATCTGGCAGACCAAACCGATGTGAAAGCCACGTATCTCGAAACCCTTGACTTAGCAATACGAACAGCTGTCAAGGAGTGGCTACATTTAC
>Ga0065711_1041428_pt1 | contig 16162 bp, 10 predicted proteins | sample Hoacrofraction12_FD_59098 | JGI IMG/M metagenome (GOLD analysis project Ga0065711, IMG submission 59098) | Hoatzin crop microbial communities from Cojedes, Venezuela - Epithelial fraction 12 v2 (version 2) | ecosystem: Host-associated > Birds > Digestive system > Esophagus > Crop | place...
AAAAAAAAAAAAAAAAAAAATCCCTACAGGCAACCTCATCATAGGCTTAATGGCCCCTCAAACTCTTTTGCTCAGCCCCTCTCATGTTCCCTTCCTGCCCTACCACAGGCAAAAGATGCTTTTCCCCATGCTTTGGGTTTATTCAAGTTGATATCAGGCAGAAAGGCTCAGGTCATAGTGACACTGTTAGAAGCCTGACCACTTTGTGCAGACAATGTATGCCTTACTAACAACTATGCCCTTGAAGAGGACCTAACAGACTGATAGAAGGGGAAGAAGGCCCAGAAGGTGCCAAAATCTGGGTGACTGCCAAAGAAGCACGAAGTTAGCAAGAATCTAGGGTAACTAGGAAAAGGTAAAAGTGGCAGGGAGAGATCACGACCACTGACTCAATTCAGAACCAAAAAGACTGCACCCCCCCAGGGTGCAAGCACGCACAGTTACATAAAGAAGAAATATACCTTTAAGATGAGCATATAACGCTATAAACCAATCAACCAATCAGAATATAATGAGTAATTTCTTTGGTTTTGTAACAGTATATAGTCCTTGTGACTCTGCTAAGCAGGGTGCTAGCCTTGTGGGATTATCACCTAGCACCCATATCTGCGCAAATACGCAATAAAGACAATACCTCTGCTCTGTGTGTATACTGGTGTATCACACACCGGGTAAACGATCCCACTTTTGGGAAAACAAAGTCAGACAAAAGATGAAGCTGCAAAGCGATTTATTCCAACTTCTGACCCACTATACCTGATGTCCCTCAAGAAAAAGCTTCAGCAATGTCCAACATGGCTCAATTGCTTGGTTGAACAAATTTGTTTGTCTCTGGTCGTGTAGCAGGGGAAAGGAAGCAGCACTGATGGAGTTTAAGGAATAGTTTTTGTAAAATCAGAACTCCTAAACATCAAATTAATGACAGACATAAGTAAAAAAGATAAATCCATTATTTACAGCTTTTGAAGAACCTGTATTAGAATAACATTATTAAATCATATACGACTTATGTTCATGCCTACGTCCTGATTTCATACACTGCCACTCTGCACTACCCTAGATACTGCAGTTGCCTTACGCTTTGCTAGGAAGAGCGAGGAAATCTCTGTGGATATTGCTGCTTAGTTCACCACGTAAGGTGCAGCGGCAGAGGAGGAAAGCAGGGAGCGAGTACTCTGTGGGTATGGCACAGACAGAGCACAGACAATTATGGGGAGACAAAAGCTGGAACAGGAAAAACAGAAGAGCTGCATCATGTACTAAGCTGAGCAGAGAGATGAAGCTCTAAACAGCAGGAGAAAGGGGTTTTATTTGCTGCAGGCTATGTTAGTAGCATGTACATAACCTTTAACTGTAAGACACAAATGTTAAAAACATTTTGTGTGTGCGTGGTTTCACAACAGTCTCACAAGTGAGTTAAATTAACGAAAACAGATTGTGGCGTCTTAAAGGCTTAAGAACTCATTGGTAGGAGATGACTACCACACAATGACTCTCATATTTCCTTCACGTGCGGAAATACTCTGCATTTATTTCCAGTGTTCCTCTCCCTGCAGCAAACATGCTGTGTTTATTTACCTTGCTGCTTTTTCCCTCCTTTCCTGCTCAACTTTTCTTTCTCCAGGTGTAGAGCATTGTTTTTTCCCCTCATTTCCTCAGGCTGCTCTAAAATGGTGCAGCATACACAGTGCAGGAAAAAGTGCTGCTCTCATTGCGTGATTTCCAGCCTGACTATAGCATCTGGAACTGAATGGACCTGCTCTAACATTGTACAATACTTTCTGGTCCCAGTACCAGAAAGCCTTACATATTTCTCTCCAAATAAGATGACAAACTCCTACTGGGCGCTTCCAACACACGAAGGCTGGCAGTCCTAGCCTAGCCCCCTCTGCTTTCACATCAACCTGAATTTTATTGTAACACTGCATCTCCCACACGCGGCAAGTATGACCCAAATGCAGTTTCCATCTTTACACTTCTAAAAGGAATGAATGCCATGATAAACACTACATACATCTCGCCATCAACAGTGGCAAATATAAGCTGTGCTACTTGTGTTCCAAACGGTATCTACACACAGCAGGAGACCAAACAGAAGGAGAGGATGCTTTTCTTTGCTGGTTTGAGAAACCAAAACCGTACATAACATCGTCCAACTGCAAAAATACCATCCTGTGTTTTCTGGAGTGCTCCCTATAGCGCTGACTCTGAAACAGCTCTCAGCCGTTTACAGGATGCTATGCCAAACACAAGACACAGGCTTCTGCCACGGATGGTTATGAACGCAGCCTTAGTAAGGTCTGTTTACCCTATAACCTTTCCATAGCTGGTTTGCTGCACAATCATTCAAGGTAACGAAGGAAGCCCTGACTCCATGCTTACAGCAGCTGTGAAAGCTGCTGCCTCCCACGTACAGGCACGTCCTTGAGGTGACGTGGAGGAACTCCTCTCAGACCACTATTGAGATCCTGCTGATGACACATGGGAATGCTCAGTGCTGCTGGAGATTATCTGCCTTCTGCTTAGCTCGAGGATGTCGTACCATCTTTACAGGCATCTTATAAACTGGGAAAGAATGTTCTTTTACAGAGTTGATTCTGATTCCATTTAAAAATTTTAACAGTTTTAACAGCCCCTGCATTCAGCGGTGATTGTGCATAACAAACAATACTCTTATTTAAACAACGTCAAAAGATGGTATGATGCTACCCTTAGCAGTATCAATGTAGTTACTACTTCCTCCTTTTTATGTTGAAGGCCAGAAATGGAAAATAGTTTTCTTACAGCCAATGAACTCCAAATCAGAAAAATAAAAATCACATGGTCAATACTATTCATTCACTTAAGCATTTGTGTGAAAAAGGGGATAATTTATCCCTGACAACTGCAGATCAAATCATGAAAATAAAAGGTCTAATTTTGACCTTGTTCTCTTTCCAAATATATTGCAAGAAGATAACTTTCACATATATTTTCCAGTGGTAGTAGTGCTGCTCCCAGCAAAGCAATGAAAGCTGCAATATTAAGCTTGCAGCTTACTCACCAATTTTCATGTCAGAGTCTCATTGGCAAGTGGCCCAGTCACAGAGTAGATGCTATTGTAACTAATACTTCTATACCCAAAACAATGTTGGCTATTTATTAAAGTACTTCTTTCTAACTAGATATTTTTGACTAGTGGGCCTGACAGAACTGAGAGAAGTCTTCTGTGCACAGGTTTGCTCAAAGAAACGTTCTTCATCATCAAATAACTTCAAAGGAACTGTGAATTTGTAGCCAGCCTAACACAAATTCACAGTTCCTTTGACAGTAAGAAGGTGATAGAAAGCACTGAACTTATTACCGGGCAACGAGAAAGTTGAAGTCCCACATCTGGTTCCCAATTTCAGTCATATTTTCTCTCACACTGAATTTTTCATTCCCCAGTTAAGTGAAGCAAAGAATATTGAAAGTACTCGTGAATGTATGGAAAACTATTTCTGTTCTTGAAAATAAGTATTTGTTTTTGCCTGAAAATCCTGTGTGTTTTGGTGATAGCAGTAGAAAAAGAGAATTAAATGCAGAAGCAAACTATTAATAGCCAAAAGATATTGCTTTCAGTACTTTGTGTACCTGCCAGGTAATTTTCAATCTGGGATCCATGCATGTAATCAGCACGGAAAGAGAAATTTTTAACTATCTAAAAATTCTTTAAACTTACTCATCTCCTGCCACCTGTCTAACTACCAGAAGGTCCCTCTCCCATTCTGGGTGGGAGTACAATGCCCTTGCACAGAACCCCTTGCTATACGGAACAGGACACAGAATTAGGGACCAAAAGCCAAAGCCATCTCCCATGACAATTTAGTCTGGAGGCAAATATTCAAGCTAGAATGCCGGTGTAGTACCCAACATCTCATTCCTTCAGTGCGCTGGAGTATTAAATTAGTTCAGCCTATGAAGATAATGGTCACCTGTCACAGTAAAACTGGTGAACAGGTTCAGCAAATGAAGTTGTTCTAATACAAATAATTCAACCAACTGGGTACTTATTTTCAAGAAAATATGTCATTTTAGCAAACTGCACTATTACCACAGTGCCTCACTTATCCTAATATTAATCTAGAAGAGACTCCTCATTTCAGATCTCTTTAGATTGAGAAATGCCAGTCACTAACTCAGCTTCTGAATCATTTTGGGTGTTTTTTCCAGCAACAGCTACCAATGTCCAAATATCACAGCATTTCAACGATCCTTACTCAGCTCTGCTGCAGTGACAACCAGACTATGAAATAAAAGCTCTAGACGTTCTTATTAGCACATATATTACACTTACTACATTTGCAAAGGGCTTCAACTTACCTAAAACTGTCAGCTTCTGCTTTTTGTGTCATTGTGTATTCTGCTGCGCAAGACTACATGCAGTTAGGCAGCGTCAGACATGCAACATCAATTCTAAATAAACAGGAGGTCACAAAGCTCACATTCTCAAAGCTATTACAGAAATTGCAGGCTTCATCCAATCTCAAATCCCAGCGCTCACTTAAAAGCTCTAACCATATAATTAGATGTAGGTCAGCTTAGAAGTGGACAATTCTTTTCAGGCTTTATACAACGCTCTTCAGTAAAGCCTTCAGCAATTCTGTCCTTTTATCCTGGAGGGCTGACAGATCATTGTCAAAACCAGGGTCTTCCTGGTAAAAAGTTTTAATGCAGTGAAAAAGGTACAACAGAGTAGGAGGAGATGCATAAAAGAGAATAAATGTCTAGCTTGCTTTCTTCAAAGCTAGAAGTCTTCCCTTGTTGGAGACATACCGAGGACAAGTTTAACCCAACGTAACTCTTCTGTAGTCTAATGGCCTTACACCAATGAGTATTTTGACCTAAACTGTCTGAGACATGCCTGGAAAAATAACCTTCTATTTTCCTCACGGACCCACTGCACAGAGAGAAATCTTTCTTCTCACTCCCTCTAGCTCTCACATCTTAAGTTTTGTCTAGAAATTCTCCCCTGACTTTCTTCACCCCTACCAGTCATTCTTCATAAGAGCAGGCCAGATTAGTTTCTCCTTTGCTCCCGGGGATTTTATTCAAATATATACTACTATAAGTGTTAGAAGAACCTGGCCGTGGTTTTTGGAGTCCTGCTATGGTTTCTTTTCTAATCAGAACAGAGACACACTATCTTAACAAATCAATTGCTTGACTTGAGGCAGGTATGTTTGGACAGGTTTTGTGCTTTTACTGTGTGTTTTTAAAGCTAAGTAACACAAAACCTACTCCAATTATTTTTCTTAAAGAAAAACTCTTCATGAGAGATGAAGGGGTATTCGAGACTGGGAAAGCAAAGGAGAACAATGAAACCCTAGCATGTAAGTTTACTCAGGAAAGGAAATATTGCCATGTAGCTTTACAAAGCATGAAGTAAGTTGCTTTTCAACTCAGGCTCTATTCTTTTTCAACTTAGATCTATTCTAATCTCTGTGGAACGTGGCTCACTGAGGCATTTGTTCACTTAGCACAACTAAATCTACTCTGTAGAATAAATGGAATCATATTCATTTGCCATGTTTCTATATACAAATTGAAGTATGTTCAATACTTATAGTCATCACACTATTCTTGAAATAATTTCAAGAACTTTTTTGTTATCTTTTAAAGATAAAAAAAGCAACATGTTCTTAGTAGTAAGTATTCACAGATATTAATTATCAGTCTATTCTAGAAGATATCTAAGCATCTTAATCTTTTATTGTGAAATCAATTCATAATTTAATTACTGAAGATTAAAGACTGCCTAACCTAGCTGTAGCTTTTTTCAGGCAGTGTGAAAACCAGTGATACACTGCACCACTAAATCAGAGAATCCAAATCACGGCAATAACTAAGAAACATCATCTAAACAAAAACAACAAAAACCATTTAAGTAGACCCCTAAACCCCTCACATTTAGACAAATTTCCTACTTCAGATGTTTTATCACTACACAGTATGAAAAAGCATCTTCTACCCAGTTTAGCATTCAGCTAATTAATATGCCAAGTAAAAAACAAACAAAAAAAAACCCAAACAAACAAAAAAACCAACCACCAAACCACAACAAACCCACTGCCACACACACATACCCAAACCACCAAGGTCCTTTGTACTGGACAATTTTCATTTCCACAAGTAATTCCCATGTAATGGCATTATCCAAGACTTCTAGAGCCAAAGGATTATTCAAGATGCGAGCTATAACGAAGGAAAGAGTCTGGGTTTAAGCACTTGTTTCTCACCCTCCCTTTGCCCCTCAACTATGTTTTTGCAGTCTCCTTCCCCAACACTAATAATACTGCAGTAAAATTTTCTGCTCTGGATCTAGTGTTGTTATAACGATTAACCCACATTACTTTTGTATTACTCTATAAACAGATTCTAAACTCTATTTTCCATGTATATTCGCATGATGCAAACCTCTGACATCATCACTAGGACGATTTAACTCAGATCCAAACAAAATGCAGCTTAATTTGTTGATTCTTGATATAAATATCTCTTATTCACGCACACATATAAAACTTAAGGAAAAAATTGCGTTGTCCACATTTCTGTTCAGGACTTTCCAGAAAGAAATGCATACAAGCTTGTATAGGTATACATCCATCATTTATCTCATTCTCTTGGTAGCCTGACAATCTAGGTCCATCCATGTATAAATCTGCACACCAGGTGTTCCTTTCCACAGTATTCCTGGGCATCAAGCTATCGCCACGCAAATGCAAACGCTCAAAATCCAGCATCACAGTACATGACTGTTAGTAATAGCAGTATAAACACATACACAACAAAAGCAAGTATGAATACCAAGAGCAAAAAAATTTTATCCTTCTGCTGTAGCAATTTTTGACAACTTTTAACAATTTAGAGTTAGAGTCCACCTCCTCCCCTTCCTCTTTTTTTCCTGTTAGTATCAAAATACAACATGGAGCTTTCAACCACTAGGAACTCAGGTACAGCAAGATGTATTGTACAGCCTGCACCATGAGCAGGATACCTGAAGTGACATGTCATGCCTCCAGTCTCTGATATAAAGCTGAAACAAATATTTGACACAGGTCTTGAACAATGCCTTCTGCTGGCCTCAGAGGAAGAGAGATCAGTTGCTGTCTCTTCACAGGTTAAAGGCCTTTACACCCCACCTCTCCAGCATACTGAAGACACCTAACATTCTGTCTACTGTGCCATCCCTTTCCATCCCTCCTTTCCTCAATCCCATGCTGAATTGAAAAGATTAAGCTCTCATTTATTTCATTCCCAACTGGAGAGAAGGTGCTTTCTCCTTCTTAGACACCTAGAATTGTACACAATTAAAGTTATAATTCTGAGCAGTCCTTTCTGACAAAAGACATGTATGAGTACTGACATGAAAGACATCTTGTATGCTGAGCTCCAGTTCTGCTTGAATCATCATCTGCTCCTATGAGTGGATGCGAACACGTCTGCCTAACTAGAGCTGGAACTGAAACACTTCAGTCAGTCCAAAAATGAAATACACAATTATTTATGGTGTTACACAACAAATATTAGAGGAATATAGCTCAAAAGTACTAATGCTGAACCAATGGATTCTGTATACCCCTCCATCAGAAATTATTAATATAACTTTATGAATAGGTAATATTATCTATATTCTCAGCAAGCACACCTGTGCACAAGTTTACAATAAAGAGAGCTAGGTCCTCTTTTAATAGAGCAATGAAAGAAGTTAAAATCATCACCCATTTCTTCCAAGTTATTATTGCCACTGGAAACATAAACGATGAAAAACTTTCCAATGCTGTTTGTAAATACTTAACTTGAATTTCAAAGTTAGGCACTAATCCATGGAAACAAATCGACGTGGAACAGAAATACTTGTGACATATCCAAACATCATGCAAGTAGCATATGTCTTCTCAACTGATGTAACATAATTCACAAACTTACAAGAAAAAGCCTCCTTGTATGATGAATATGGGTGACAATTTAAAATATTTGTTATATTACTACTCACATGTTTTCAATTCTATACCTAAAAGGCCATAGGTACACATGAAAAAGCTCTGAACACTAAGTATTTGTGAATCTGAAGCTAGCCAAAAGCTGCGTAACTGGCAAGCCAGAGGTAATGGCAGATACAAATCTTACTTCTGATCCCCAGAGAATTAATACTGAGGAAAGTATATTACTAAGAATTGCTAATTTGGGGATTTCTTCTTTTCTTAGTCCTTCACTATTCTCCATCACGTATATTTGGACAAAGACATATTCTTTACGTCAGAATATAAAATCTTTGTTTCAGCACAGAGCTGAAATTATCACAAGGGCAATAAATTTAAATCTTAGATTTTTAAAACAGAATGGAAAACCTGAACATTCAGTAGCAAGACATACATCTCTTCTTGCCTTCCTCTCCTTCACTTCTTTTTTTAAGACTGAACAGAATCTACTACAGTCCTTCATGCCTTTTCTATTTACAGAATAGCGTTTTTCTCCTTAGACTCATCCCTTTGGCATTCTCCTTGGGACACACTACAGCTGACAAGAAAATAGAAACCTCATTAGTAAAATATTTCAATTTGTGGAAACAAAAAGACCAATGCATAGAAACACAAACATGAGCTGTATCTTTGTATTCTAGCAGCCAAGTAAGCTTGGAAGAAGTCTCTGAGCCAGAGTAACAAAAGGTAAATGAAAATTAGAAAGTGGATTTTGTAAAATATTTAATTTTTTTCAGAACTCTTGAGATTCTGCTCAAAGACAAAGCAGCTTTTTTATTTAAGCTACTAAATCTTGCATGTGGCAGCTCTGTTCCTAATTGTAGCCTTCGTGGTGCAGTACAGTTGTTTTCCTCTGCCTATTGCTATTACTTACTCTCTTGGAATCTTCTTAAAACTACTGGGAACTCGATGATATTAGGAAACCGGTTTAGTATTAAGCATTAACAGTAGAAAAATTAAATTATGATTAGGTAAATATAAACAAATCATAAACTCCGCTCCAGCATTAGCTGGTGTGTCTGCCTGCCAATTTGCAATCATTTTTTAAGTAGTCTCACTGGGCCTTTTGCAAGGCACTACAATTTTCCTAATATATACATTGTGTAGGCTGTATGCCTGAGCCTGCTAGACAGCACTTGCTTCACTTTCAATAAGTTCCACATGTTTTTACTGCTAACAGATAGTTGAAAGTGAATTATGAGAGCATTCCCAGATCCCACCATATCTGCATCAAGGTGGTATCAAAGCCAGCAACAAACCGAGAGAGATAATTGCAGGTTCTCCTAGCAGAAGGGTATTATGCAATCCCTTCATATGGACTCAATTTCAGCAGGACACGAGATGCATTAAAGAGGTCTGATTCAGTCTTCAACCCTCAAAAAAATAAGGAACACAATTTTGATGGTGTACATACCAGCGTGATTTATATTACATATACAAGCTACAAATACAGTGGGTGCCCCCTGCATCCTAACTTCTGTATATTCTATTAGCTTAAATTTTCTTAGAGAACAACCAATTCTTCTTTCTGAGGATAATCGAAGACTATCAGCAGGGCAGGGCAGTGATAACATGGGACAGATACAGCAAGTGGGGAGCCTGCAGCAGAAGCCTCTCAGGAAAGGCAAAAGAGGAAACAACAGAGATTTAATAAACCAAAATAACTGGACTGGAAGAAAGATCCATTCTAAAAGGGCACAAATGTCAGAGGATGATTTACTTATAAGTCTTACTTAAAGCCATTTCAATAGTTCTTTGAAAACTTTCTGTGGCCTACTTCTATTCCTCTTGCTTAGACCCTGAGACATTTCAGCAGCTTCTGTTTCTCAATATCAAGGAAAAAAAAAAAAATACAATTCTACCTTAAAGTTCTGGTAAATTTGGGTTTCCATCATCACAGGGAAGAACTTCATTTATTCCCAGGTGTTTTTAAAAATACCAAGCTAAAATGTGCACAGGATGCACTTAGAAAAGAGTTCAATAAAATTAGCTTCCTACTCAGTTCTGCTGGAGTCTCTCGATCATTACCAATAAATGACCATTAACAGAGTCTTCAATTAATTCTTCGATCCAGCAAAAGCAAATGTTCTTGCCTCTTCAAGCGAGGAATTCCCCTGCGCCACTCTGAGGAGCAAAGCACAGAAGTCTAGCTACAAATTATATCATACAGTGTTTGAAAGAGGAAGAAAAGCAAAATACTTCATCTTCAATAGAGAGGAATTTCCATTTTTATTAAAAAGTTATTCACCAAATAGTGTGTTACAAGTATTAATACATCCCAGCACAGCCAGTAATAAAATAACTGTTATAGAGCAGAGAATTAAAAAAAAAAACAAGACTTTTAGAATAACCACCTATATATAATCAAAATTATCAGAAATAAAGATTATTTTTTTTTCTCCAAACTGGAAAAACACAATATTTTTTTTCAAAAGTCAAACTAAAGACTCCATTCAGCAGCTCGCAATATTACCGAAGTTTCTGCTTAAACAACGTCTGGGACAGGACTATGGATGCCCCCGCTGCCGAGAGCTTTAAAAAGCCCACCAAATAAGCCTGCACAACTCTCTCACACTGAACTTCATTCCAGATGTGTATCACAATGGCTAAGCAGAACTATAATTTGTATTTATGAAATGTCAGTCAGTGCTACAAATCAAAAAGGTCAATATACAGCAGACCCTCCCCAACACAAAACACACCACAGAAATTTAATATAAAGGATCAAAATATAAAATTAATACTACTAAGTAGTATTGCACGCTCCAAATCATTCATCTTTAACTCTATGCAATCACCTTTTGTTACCTAGGACAGTGATAAAGACTGGAGAGTAAAGACAACTAGCACTGTTTTATTCCTGATTTTAAAGAATAAGTTTAACTGAATATTCAGGATAAGAGAAGTGCAAAAAATGGAACAACCTTCAGCATTTGGTGTTAAGTACTGAGTTTGTCACTTAATATTACTTATCATTCTTGTTTCCTGGTCTAATGCCAGCATGACTGACATTTTTCCATTTCCATAACATCAAGTCTGTAATGCTTAAAATATCTTGTGAAATACAATGCTCAACATTTTCTACTTCGAAGTTATCAGCATAAAGGGAAAATAATGTCTGTGTCATCAGTAACCTTGTATGTCATACAAGGGCAAAGCATCCAATGTTCTTCCTTTTTTCCATCCATTTGATAAATTAAAAATTGTAGGCACTGATAATCAGATTTCCGAAATGATTTTTCTCATCTCTATTAACTGGCTCAAGTGTGGGAATAAGTTTTAGAAATCTGCATGCTGCAAACAAGCCTGTTACCAACCAGAGCCACTCTGACATCTGTTGCTGCTGGATGGTGCAGCTCTGCTTTGATTCATGCCGTGTTCCCCCCCTACGAACCCTGCTCTTCACTACCACATCACCAGGTGATAAGCTTGAAAGCCTATTTTCACCCTCCAGAGTCTGGACTTTAGCAACCAGTCCCAAAAGCAGAGACCATATAGACCAGCCCTCCTGCCATCAAGTCCAGTGTTTACTCCTTGAACTGCTGTCAGTAAATTCTTCCGAGTGTTCTGGCTTGTACTTCTACTCCTTGGCTGAAGACACTGAGATATGACACATTAAATACACAAAACTGAACGGCATGACTCGCTTTTTCACAGCATAAGGTTCCTTTGGAAACTAATAAACTTCTTCACTTCCTTTTCCCTGGAAAAAGAGCAAAAGTGCCATCCCTGTTAAAGGTTGCTTTCCTGTACCTCATCCATCCGCTCCAAGTAGTTATGGTGAATTTTCCCTCACCTCCTCTCAAGCAGCCTAAAGTAAGCATCTTTTGTTGGACGATGCAGGTGGCCAGGACAGAGAAGAAAAAAAAAAAAAAAGAGAAAGGAAAAATAAAAGAGAAAGAGCATTTTCCTCCCAAAGAATTCTCATGTAACCTTCATGCAGAGGGAAAAGCTTGTTGAGGGCTACCGTAATAGGGTGTTTCACACCCAGCAGCTTCTCCTGTAAGGCAGCCAGGAGCCCGCAGACTGAAAACTTGGTCTCTTGCGTGAAACAGGATCTGGTCCCGAGCAGGGCTGAGTACACCAAACTCCTGGAGACTTCAAACTGCAATTAAGTGAAGCCAGTCTTTTTTTTAATATGTAGCACTCTTTAAAGCCTTCTTTCTTGCTAACCCATTTACACATGAATTCTACTTGTATGCACTACCATTTGTCATTCAACATGAAATAAGTCTAACCACTTGACACCAGATAACTGCTCCTAAATACGTTTCAAAACTTTTTTAAAGGGAACAGAAAGCATTTAGAAATTAAAAAGCCTAATAACAGTCTCTTCCTTTCAATCTACAGTAACCTGTGAATGTCCTCCACCTCTACTCCTTCCCATGTATCTCAAAGTGTGCCATCTGTTTCAGAGTAGAAAATTACATAAATTAAAAATGTGACCAGTATGATTCCCTTTTCTTCTCCTTCCTCTTCCACTGATTGTAGCTGGGTGGGTGTCTTAAAGATGTAAATGTATCAAGAAAAATAATTAGCTAATGCTGTTCACATGTGTCGAGTGCAAATACTTTCACATCAGTTTTACTGATCTCTAACAAAAAGAAGTTGAACACACATCCCTAGCCAAAGCATCTTCCCAGACTCCACCTCTGAATACCTGAATGCTGCATTATAAACCCTTTATTGCACAGTGATCTTAGTAACATCAATGACTATTTGCCACTGAGATGAAAGAATATAATGTGACACAGCTCATTTTAGCAGACCAAAACATGCATTTTAGGAAACACGGTAGGAACATGTGCACCTTGAAACATCACACTAGAAACTAAATACTCTTCTGCTGGCAGCATTAGGTAAACAACAATGAAAACCAAATTTCAGCATAACTTCAAAGGAAAGTCAAAATTTATTACTAAGTAATTATTACTACTAAAATAAATAAATAGAAAGGTATTATGTCTGTTTCAAAGGTCCAGGTGTTCTGTAGTCTTTCTCTACTGAAGTCAGACTACTTAAATCTATGTCAGTTGATGACCTAACACGAGCTTTAATACTTGTAGTGGATTGAAAAAGATTTTTTGTGATACACAAAAAAAGACATTCTGTGTCGATGTGCAGACTCCATGCATGTTCAGATCAGCAGAACTGGCCTTTGTCTGGGACAGGTTTTCATTACTTAATCAGAAATCTGTTAAAATTCATTAACAAATAATACATCTTCACTATGCCAAAACAAAGGACACTTGTAAGTCAATCTTCCCTGAGTTCTCCAGCTTTTATACAACAGGTTCCTTTTACTGCATGGTTGTATTTGACGACTCTTGTTTCCCACAGTTTTGCTCTTTTATATATGGTATCCATAATTTCACAACATACATAAAGGACATAAGGCTTTTTTATAAAGACTGCACACAACCAGGATCCTCTACAAGTTACACAGGAATGCACATCTATTGTGCTTTATTGCTTCCAGCCTAGCCAGGGTGAGATTTTACACGGACCCTAAGAGGAAAGATGACAAACTGCCAATGAAAGCCAAACAAGATAATCTTTTCAGGAATTCCTTCAAAAAAAAAAAAAAATCTTCAAAAAGATGGGCAGACATTAAACTTTACGATTGGTTTATCATGAAAGCGAGACTTAGGGATCAGGAAAACAAATTGGAGACAAAAAGACCCAAAGGAAATCTGAACAAAACCTCCTGTCCCATAGCTAAACAGCTGCCTGTCCTCACCCAGGTTATATTTCGGTACTATTTTTAACACTGAATGGCAAAGCAGTAAAAGTCAAACATGTATTAACATGTAAGCCTCGCTTGCAACTCTTGGCTTCAGTGACAAAGACACTGAGAGCGTTAGAGGCGGCAGCCGTGTAATGGCAATCGGGATGAATGTAGATAGCAGCTCCTCTCCAGTGCGTGCAGTAACACAGCGTTTCCAAGATAGCACTCTCCAGTCATGAAGAAGTGGAAAAAAAGAGTAAAAATCTTGAAGAGCCTGCAGCGCTGCTGAGCCCTAAAAACTCCTGAAAGCTTCTGTGGCCCAGCAGCTGTGGAGGCCGTTTATCTTACTGAAACAAATCGCATGGGAGCGCATTTAATTTAAGTCCCTGAAGTTGACACCATTAGAAGATACATTTCCTTGATAATTAGAAATTAAATACACAAGTATTTCAAAGCTTTTGAAATCTCTTAGAACTAATGAAGGACTAATTGCTTCACTCCATGTCTTCATATAATGATGTATAAAAAATTGGTGTCAACTGTCTTATGTCAACTTTTGCATCAGTTAATTACATGTTTTCCATCAGTCATCCATAATCACAATTAAAACATGGCAATATTCTTATAATTAGTTTTCTGTTTTAGGGAAAGAGACAACTGAAGGAAGTGTTAAAACTTCATTGGCTTTTTTTGTTATTAAGCTCTCACAGTAATTACCACCACCTTAGAAATCAACTCCATGGCTAGTTGGCTAGTGGTAGTTATATTGCTGAGCCTTGATTCATCGTTAGAAAACTCTAGGGTTTACCAAATCTAAGTCCACTAATTTCAACTAGTTCTTTCTTTTTTGAAATATCATGAGCAATATCTAGTTATTTACCAGTATAATAAATATTGAAATATCTTTTGAAAAGAAGTCTAACATATAATTAGTAGGCAACCACTACCTCTGTTTTCATGGAAATAAAAAATGAGCAGGAGTGGAGAGAAGGTACTTTCATCACATCTTTTACATTCCTTACTGATGGGGAAAAGTCTGCATATAGCAAATGGAAATCAGTACATAGCAACTGCAGAAATGCCATTTGAGACCTAGTTAGTGAGCAAATCCCACATAAACAGCTATACTCAAACTATCTAAGTTTCTTACACAAATAATTAGCTCGGTTTTAAAAGATGTTTTTAAAACAAGTATAAATACATAGCAACAGCTCCATCTGAGGAGCTTCTCAAATACAAATGAGCAATTACAAGAAAAGACTGGGTTACTAGAACTAGAGCTGCTGCTCTCTGGCTCCAGACTAAGGTTACTGTTTCAGCAAGGCTAGGAAGTCAAATCACGCTGACATTAAACAGATACCGGGGAGACAGAGAGAATACTAGCAGCTGTTTCAGAGACAGTCAAGGGATATTGCAAGGCAGTATCTCAGGCTTCAAGGCATTCTCTCCCAGCCTTCCAGAGAACGAAATCCTTACAAAAAAACCCCAAAACCGAACACACAGAACAACAGAAAAATAACCACCACCACAACAAATGTATCTGCATATATCACAGTATAAATGTTTATCTATGGAGCCAAACATATTTCTCTCAGAAATACTGTAAAATTTTAGTTCATTTCGACAAGCAGACCATCAGGAACAAAACTAAAATCAATGAATCCAACTCCAGCCATCTGAAATACGCAGGCAAACTCCAGACAAAAGCTGTGCGCGTCCTACGACTTAGCCCTGAAAGAGAAGTACCCTGTGGTACTCCAAAACAAACAGTAGATACATGCAAAATGTTAGAATTGTTAGAAGTCCCAGAAGCTTATGAGAAACTTAATTTTATTATTACCCAAGAAAACAGTAGAAATTGGATCCAGCTGTTCCTTAGGCTGCTGAAGATTATTTTTCGAGCAGAGTCCCTGGGGATTACTGCAGGTAGTGATGTTCCTGGTCAACCACCAGCACAGCCTAGGCAAACACCATACCAGGCAAGAACTAGACACGTAACACTGCATTCTCACAAGTGATAGTGAGATAGCTCTCTGAAGGGCACCTACAGTTGAGCAGTGTCAGAAATGCATGCGGGGAGGGTGTGATTTTGAGATTAATAGAAACTAGAATCTGGATATCAAAAAACTCCTGACATCATTAATTTTCATTAATTTTTATATTTAAAACAAACAAACAAAAGAGCTAGCTTCATTTTCAGTTCTCCAGAAGAGTACTGAAGTTTAACTAAGAGCATGATTCCACACAGCAAAGGCATTTCAATGGCAAAGCCAACTCAGGAGTTTTTCATATCTCTAGTATAAACATTCCTGCCTTTGCTATATTGAAATATGACTTCCACACCTCTCAGATTTAGTTCAGAGGTGTACAAACTGAAATTTATGAAATTATCTTTTAAAAAAAAAAAAAAAAAAAAAAAAAACTCAACCCTCAA